>OGTB01000581.1_pt1 | contig 29184 bp, 34 predicted proteins | sample 1553611 | NCBI WGS metagenome assembly OGTB01 (sample SAMEA2580032, study PRJEB22360) | human gut metagenome | biome: human gut; feature: human-associated habitat; material: faeces | place: Denmark | collected 2008/2010 | reverse complement strand
TTCAGGGATGGTTACTTTAATTGGGCCAGCAATGGCTTATACGGGATATTCAGTACAGTGAATTCACGGTAGATGTAATGGAGCTTATATTTGTTCTTGCCATAGTCTTCCACAAGGTCTTTCTGCTCTACTTTTTTAAGATTGTAGAGATAATAAGGACATTTGGGATTTACACATTTATGAATGCGGAAAAATTTACGGTCTTTCTTAGCAACAAGGGTGTTACCACAGTGAGGGCAGGTGAGACGAATGGGTACAGTGACGACGTCTCCAGAGCAGAAAGTCTGTCCACAAACCTTGCACTGATACTGCCCGTTACCGCCATTATTATCGTAAATAAAGTGGTGAGGAGCTCCACATAAAGGGCAGACGGTATCTTCAGGAATGGATTTGCCATTACGGCGTTGAACCGGTTTGAGAGGCTTACCATATTTCCAGTGATAGTATTCAAGAAGGAATTGCCAGTCCTGTTTGATAAAAGTTTTGATAACAGGAAGTTTATCTACTTTGAATTTTTGATATTTGGGAGAATGGGAATCATCGAAAGCCCACTGTTTAAGGGGGATATATCTGCAGATAAAATTTAAAAGCCAGCAGATTTGTTGATGTTGGTATTGAATAAAAGAAAGTAAGTATTGTATAATGTCCATGAGCATTGGCTCCTTTCGGGGATGTTTGTTTGGCGATAGACATTATACCAGAAAAGGGAGGTCAATGCTCTTTTTATTTGCAACTTCCCATAAAATCAAGGTTTTTAAATAATTTAAACAATAAAAAAGAGGTAGTTTTTGACACTACCCAAGATAATGAGGAGGAGCCAAAATGAGATCAAAATATGCATACAGGGATGAATGGTACAGAGATATCATAGATACCCCTTCGTCTTATTACATAGAACCTTTTCAGATTGCAGGAAATCTGTTTTTTGTAGGTACGAAAGACAGCGCTTCTCACGTGATCGATACGGGGGAAGGCTTGATCCTAATCGATACTGGTTATCCCAATATGGGAGGGCATCTTCTGCATGCAATCTGGAAATGTGGTTTTGTTCCGGAGGATATCAAGATTATTCTCCATACACATGGTCATTTCGACCATTTTGGGAATACTGCGTTTATAAAGAAGTTAACACAAGGGAAGACCTACATGGGAAAAGAAGATGCGAAAATGATGCGAGATGAGCCCAAACTTACGTTGTCTTCCTATTTTCAAGGGATTCCTACAGAAATGTTTCAGCCCGATGTGGAATTGGAGGACGGGGACCATATCGTTTTGGGAAATACGGTGGTCGAGGCAATCCATACGCCGGGACATTCTCAGGGAGCCATGACCTACCGATTTAAGGTACAAGAGAAAGGAAAAGATTATCAAGCTACCTTATGTGGGGGTGCCGGTTTTAATACCTTAAATAAGACGTTTATCGAAGAGACCGGAAAGGATTTTCGAAAAGAATTTAAAAATAGTCTGGAGTTATGGAAACAGATGGAAACAGATATCTTTCTTGGAAATCATACGCCTCAGAGCTGTGTGGAGGAAAAGAGAGAGCGGAAGAAAAGAGAAAAAGAAAATCCGTTTATCCTGCCGGGAGAATGGAAAGAATATATCGGACAACTGGAAACAGAGTTCTATCAGATGATCGAAGAAGAAGGATAGGATCCTGACTTTTGCAAGAAAATAAGTATAAAATACCCGTCAAGCCCAATAAATACAGGGCCTGGCGGGTTTGCCATTTTGTCATATTTTCATGGCGTTTTTTCCTTTGGAATGAAAAAAGTGAAATTTTTTTGGTCATACTATGGCGGTTCTATTCCTTGTTCTGCTTGTCTGTATGATATCTATCTTGGTTCCGTTGTCAAGAACAGGCCTTTGGTGCTTTGCATTCTTGACAACGGAACCAAGATAGATAAACTGTTAATCAAGCAGAATAAGGAAGGTTTCTGCGTAAGTACGCTGTTGATTTATTTCTTTTTTGTATTTGCCAGTTCTTGTTTGATGTCTCCCAGTGTTCGGATTTTCTTTGAAAAGTCAATTCCAGTTACTTTTCCGATATCTTTTAATACTTCATCATAATAAACAAAGTAATAATAATTCTGTTGGAGAAGATCACATTCTGCTTTTGAAAGTGATTCGATGATTCGTCCTGAACTGTACTTGTTTTCGAGTTTCATTTCCAGGATTCTCATGAGCGTAAGTGCAACAAAGCAGGTTAAGAAGTGGGCTTCGATATGTTCTTTCGTCCATACGTATACTGGTCTCGCTTCCAGTTCGCTTTTTGTAAGTTTAAAAGAGTCTTCGATTTTCCAAAGTCCGCGATACATATCGATGATCTTGTCATCAGATTCTTCCATTTCACTTGTTACCAGTACATAGTAACCGTCCAGCGCTTCTTCTTCAAGAATTCTGTCTTCATCGATATCCAGGATAGAGGAGGCTGTAAGGATTTCGCCAGTTTTATTGTCGTATTCTACTTTTTTCACATACTTAGCTGCGCCATAAGAAGTAGCACGAGTATAGTTTCCGGGATGTGCTGCAAGATCTCTGGCTTTTGCAAGTGCCGCTTCACGTTCGGCTTTTGCTTTTTTTGCATATTTTTCACTCCAGAATACGACCTGTTTTTCATCTACTTGTTTTTCTAATTTTTTGCCACTAACACCAGTGACTTTAATGGTACGTGGGTAGTATCTGGATTTTCTCTTGTATTCGTTCCCGAGCCATATATAATCGGATTCATCTAATACAAAGTCCTTTAATTCCTGAGTGGCTCCGCGGATGGACATACTGAACACATAACCATCTTTGGTTGGTGTGTTGATGGTATACAAAACATGAGCATTTGACCTCTTTTTTTATCAGCATCTCTTGTCATCATAAGCAATCCCTCCTGTTAAGATTATTATACCATGAAGGGAATAGACAGCATAAAACTATCGGGTGGATAACATACACTTTTTTCTTGATAAAGTAATTCCCAAAAACAGAATTGTGGATAACTAAAAACGAAAGAAAAGCCCGGACTCTCGTCCGGGACTTTGTCTACAGTCTGGCATTCCCTAGAATATTAGGGAATGTTTTTGCTTTTTTTGCACATCGGGTTTTGAACAAAATAAACAAAACAGATGACTTGATTGCTCAATAATTCTTTGTTTTATATGTAATTATATACAAAAATATAAATATATCCCAACTTTTTTTTATGAATATATAATTATTCGGAAATATGCAAAATGGATAGGATTTATTATAATAAAACAATATTAAAGACGGTCTTTATATTACTGAAGAAATGAGTAGAAGCAAAGGAGAAACATACCATGGGTAATAAGAATTTAATTGTTAATAAGCCAGAACCTAAGCCGGGTATATTAAAAAGAGGAGATCTATTTGCAATTGCCGTCGGAATGGTAATAGGTTCAGGGATGGTTACTTTAATTGGGCCAGCAATGGCTTATACGGGATATTCAGTATGGTTGGCGTATTTTGTTGCAATTATTATGGGGTTCTTTATGGTATTCCCATATATTATTTTGGGAGGAACCATGAGAGTTGCAGGGGGACCTTATTCGATTGTAACGAATCTTTCAGGAGTTAGTGCGGGCGGTTTGGTTGCATATTCGAATTTGGTTACACAAATTAATAATAGTTCGTTTGCATTAGCATTGGGACTATATATTAACAACCTGATTCCTAATGTAACCGTAAAAACGATTGCTATTGTTGGTATCGTTGCTTTGTTCATTTTAAATTTGCTTGGAATGGATATATTTGCAAAGGCAAGTAAAATAATGTCGACAGTACTTTTGGTCACAATGATTCTTTATGTAACATTTGGGTTAACTCAAATTAAACAACCTATTTTTCAGTTTTCCGGAGAAAAAATGTTTACAGGTGGATTTAAAGGTTTTATGCTGGCAGCCCTTTTGTTAATTAATTCTGCACACGGATACTATAATATTTTATGGTATGGGAAAGATGCGAAAAAGGCCACTAAAGATGTACCTTTTGCAAGTATGATGTGTGTACCATGTTTACTTTTTATTTATGTGGGTTTAGCTATGGTTACAGGAGGTGTGCTTCCACATGATGAGGTGGCTGGAGCAGAGACGATTTTGCCGGCAGCACAGGCAATTCTACCAGGATGGATTTATAAAGCATTTATGATCGGCGGACCAATTATGGCAATTGTTACAACAATGAATAGTGTATTTACTAATGTCAAATATCCGATGACGCAGGCAGCAAAAGATGGATGGCTTCCTCGTTTTATTTTGAAAGAAAATCGGTTTGGAGCACCATACATTGTATATACTTATATTCTGATTGTTGCAGTACTTCCAATTATGTTTGATATGAGCATTGTAACAATTACTAATATTTTCCAGGTTATTACTTTCTTTGTGAATGTTACGGTTGTGTATGCAATATCACGACTTCCGAAACGTTATCCTGAAGCATGGGGAAAGAATAAATTTCATCTTTCAGATAGAGGATTATATGCTTTTTGTACGATAAGTATTATTATTTATACCGTTATTTTTGTAAAGGGTATCTTTAGTATCCAGCCAATCTATGCAGTAGTTGCAGTTACTGTTATGATAGTATTGATTATATTGGGAATTTATTTGACTCAAAAAGGAGGCATACATATTGAGACTTCTATTTGGCAGCCTGCAGAGGAGGATAAGTAATGAAGAATATTTGTGTCAATGTAAGTGAAATGGGGTTAAATCCAGAAAAACTCTGTGAAATGATTGAGACTTTAGAGAAAGAAGTAGAACTTCACAGTATAGTTGTACAATATGATGGAAAGAAAATTATAGAAGGAGCATGGGATCCGTTTACATTGGAAGATCCTCAGATGACGCACTCTCTATCAAAAATAGGAACTGCCATTTGTATTGGCTATGCAATAGATGAAGGGAAACTTCGTTTGGATGATAAACTTCTTGATTACGTACGAGGGGAATTACCGGAAGAATATGATTCGGCATTGGAAGAACTGACGGTATATCATCTGTTAACAATGCAGGCAGGATCCCCCGAATGCTGTAATAATGTGTGGTTTTCTAAATTGAAGGGCGCATGGGAGACACAGTGGTTGAAAGAACCTAAAATTAAAGAAGACATAGGAAAGATATTTCATTATGACTCAGGATGCAGTTATACACTTTCGAGAATTATAACAAAGGTTATGGGAAAGAATTGTCTTTCTATTATGCAGGAAAGAGTATTTTCCAAAATGGACATAGGTGAAATCAATTGGCTTACAAGCCCGGAAGGACATAATACTGGCGGATGGGGAATGTATCTAACTGCTAGACAAATTGCAGCTTTGGCTCAATTATTGATACAGAAGGGTAACTGGAATGGAGAACAATTAATACCAGCATGGTGGATTGATGAAATGAGTAAGCCACGTGTGTCAATTCCAGGAGCTGAAAATATGGCACTTAGTAGTTATGCATATCATATTAAGGCTGGTAAAGAGATTTTTGCTGCAGAAGGAGCTTTTGGACAGTATTTGATTTGTTTTAGAAAGTATCCAATTGCCATAGGAATTACTTCGGGTACACCTGATTATGTAGCAGCTGATATTTGTCTTAAGTATTTGAAAGAAGCAATAGAAATAAAGTGTAAAAAAGAAGAGGCAGAGAAAAAACTGAATGAAAAACTGGAAAATCTAAAATTACCGCTTCCATGCGGAGAAGAAGATCAAGCAGATGGTAAGATGCAAGCGTGGATGGATAAAACAATTCTTTTTACAGAAAATCCAAGAAATATACAAAAGGTTGTTTTTTCTCAAAAAGGAAAAATGCTTAATATGCGACTTGTTATTAATGATGAAGAAAAAACTTGCGATGCAGGGTTTAAAACATGGATTCGAAACGATTTGTATCAGGACGATTATACAAAAAAATATCATTGTATATCTTACGCATTTGAAAAGAATAGATTAAATATTTCTGTGGGACTTATTAACACATCCTATAGGGAAGAATATTGCTTCTGTGTAGATAAAGACAAACTTGTGTGCACATGGAAACCGAATGTTACATATTTGCCACCACAATCCGATAATATATGGAAATTCACAGGAATTCTTCAAGAGATTGCTTATTAGTTTTAAGAAACGGTTGGACAAGTTAATTTGTCCAGCCGTTTCATAGATATTGAATGTTTTTGATAATGAGAGAATGGTTTTATAAAAATCTAACTAAATCAATGAAAAATGCAAGCAAATAGTTGTACAAACGAATATTTTTATGTGTGGAATCTGGTAGATGGATAGAAAGAATTTGAGAGGGGATGTTTATGTTGATAAAACCAGAAATAGAGCGTAAGCCAGTTATTCAAAAAGGAGATTTAATAATTGATCCCCAATGTTTTTTGGTTAGATTAAATGGGAAAGCAATTGATTTATATCCAAAAGAATTTGATGTATTATTTTTGTTGACCCAGTATCCAGGATGGGTTTTATCAATAGAACAGATATATGAGGCAGTCTGGAAAGGCGAGGCGCATGATTGTGAGTATGTAGTATATAATACAATCTGTCAAATTCGAAAAAAATTAAATCATCCCAAAATGATTGAAACTGTTATTAATCGTGGATATAAATTTGTAGGATAAGTAATTAAGATAAAACAATCCCAGAGGAGAAAATCTTCTGGGATATTTCTTTTTCTGTGGGTTGCGTTTCGCTGTTTTGCTACGTACAGAGTAAGTAGAGCATATTTCAAAAAGTGTACAATTTGGAATATGGAAAAAGAGACGTGAATTATGTACCGAAATGTATGGATAAATCCTTTTGGAATATTCCAGAAGAAATGCCTACATTTTGGAACATTCGCAGAAGGGAGAGCGCAAAATGGCTATATATGGTTATCACAGAACCAGCACCAGGGAGCAGCATCTTGACAGGGGAATTCAGGAGATACAGCAATACTGTAAGGAACACGAAATGGAACTGAAAAATATCTTTACGGATCAGCAGACAGGGAAGAATTTCAACAGACCAAGATACACTGTTCTGGTAGAAGATGTTCTGCGGTCAGGAGATATTTTGATTATTACGGAATTGGATCGATTGGGCAGGAGTAAGAAAGATACCATGGAACAGATCCGACGACTGCAGGGAATGGGCGTGCGGCTGATGGTACTGGAGCTGCCGACTACATTGATGGATATGTCAAAAATGGATAATACCCTGGCGTGTCTTATGATGGAAACCATCAATAATATGATGCTGGAACTTTATGCTTCTATGGCACAGGCAGAAATTGAGAAAAAAGAAAAGCGTCAGAGAGAAGGCATTGAAATGAAGAAGCTCCGTGGGGAATGGGATGATTATGGAAGACCTGCAGCAATCGAGGAAGAGGAATTTGATGCAGCATTTTCAAAAGTACTTGCCGGAGAGATCACACCAACAGAGCTTCGCAAAGAATTGGGATTATCCCACACGACGTTTTATCGCTATCGAAAAAAATATTTAGAAAAACATCCTAAGATTTTGCAATCACCAGATTAACGTCACTATTACTAAGTATAAAAGATAATTTTTCAGGAGGAATAATAGAATGAGCGAGAAACGAGAAGGTAATCTTTTTTATGACAAGGAAAGTGGACGTTATGATATCCGATTTGGAATGGAATCATATTATGGCGGTCTGCATTGTGGAGAATGTTTTGAAGTAAAAATTAATGATGTCTGGGTGCCGGTCCGGATTGAAATGGATGAAGACTGGTATCTGGTGGGACTGCCGCTGAAGAGGCTTGATGGATTAACCGTTCGGATGTGAAAGGAGTTTCAGATGGCAGCCGTGCAGAAAAGGAAGTATAAAAAACCAATGATAAAGTTTGTGACAGATATGAATATTATATTGGAATGTCTATATGAGGTGTACGGACAGGAAGAACAACATGTACTTGAAGGAAAGGATATTCAAAAAACAATGATTTTTCCATTCCTGAAGATGTTAGAGAATCAGTGCAATGGAATTACTGTAAGGGAGATACATAAAAAATTATGGGAAATCTATATAGCGGAACGAACAAAGGAACCGTTTATCAGTAATGCAGAGTCTCTTTTGAAACCGTTGAAACGAGCGGAGGAAAATGTGAATGTACTACAATAATTACAGAAAATCATGTGGAAACAAGCTACTGAATAAGAGAATACCGCTATCGGATCAAGAGGTCTAGGAACTGGCTGCCCTGTCATGGGTGGCCTTTTTGAATGTGTGGAATGAGAGCAGACGATTTATTGTGATGGTTTATGGCGTTAAAATAAGATTGATAATGAAATATAAATCGGATAAAATAGAGGATATAATAATATGAAGGTGATAAGAAAAATGAGTCTGGTAAATATCGGTCCGGAAACTGAGACAATAGAATACAAGAAAAGTACTGGCGAGATGAAAGAAGCAATGATATCTATAGCTGCAATTCTCAACAAGCATAAAAAAGGTGTTCTGTACTTTGGTGTGAAAAATGATGGTACTGTAATTGGACAGGTAATAACGGATGAGTCGTTGAGAAAGGTAAGCCAGGCAATTGGAAATCACATTACGCCTGCTATTTATCCGGAGATTAAGGCTGTTCGCATCGGAGAAAGGGAATGTATTCAAGTTGATTTTGAGGGAAATCGTCAGCCATATCTTGCGTATAGTATTCCACGTATCCGAGTTGCAGATGAAGATCTGATTATGGAACAGGATATTTATGATGAAATGATACGCAAACGGGATAATGTAAAATATTCGTGGGAAAGACAGGTTTCTGAATATACTCTTCAGGATATAGATAAAAATGCTTTTGATTCTTATCTGCAAAAAGCAAAAGATGCAGGAAGAATCAGTTTTGAGGAGACAGATGTAAAAACAGTATTGAATAAGTTAGAACTGATACAGGGTGATCACTTATTAAATGCAGGAGCAGCATTATTTTGTAATTGTGGTATTAATGAACTTCAGATGGCAAAATTTGCAACAAATGAGAGGTTGACATTTACGGATATCCGCAGGTTTACAGGTTCCATTATGGAACTTTCAAAAAGGGCAGAGCAGTATATCATTGATGCAATGGATTGGCGTGTTGAAATCGGAAGTGGATTGTCAAGAAAGGAAATTCCTGAAATACCATTGGATGCGATTCGTGAGGCAATTATTAATTCTTTTGGACATAAATTATTTGATTCTGGGCAGAGTAATGAGGTGGCAATATTTAAAGATCGAATTGAGATTTATAATCCAGGTGCATTTCCGACTGGAGTTTCACCAGAGAAATTTATTGAAGGAAATGAAAGACCAGTCAGAAGAAATCCACTGATTACACGAACGTTATATTACTCAAAAGATATGGAAAGTTTTGCAACAGGATTGAAGCGTATTTATACTGCTTGCAAAGCGGCAGGATGTAGAGTGGAATTTGAACAGCAGGCATATGGTTTTGCGGTGATTTTCTATAGAAGAAATACAAGCACCCAAGATGGTCCCCAGGATAGCACCCAAGATAAGCACCAGGATAACACCCAAGATAGTCTGCAGAACAGGATTTTAGAATATTGTAAAATGCCGAGAAGCAAAAAAGAAATCACAGTATACATGGGATATAAGGATGTCAAAAGCTTTGCAAAAAGATACTTGAAGCCGTTGTGTGAAGCAGGAGAACTTCAAATGACAATTCCGGATCGTCCATCAAGTAGAAATCAAAAATATGTAACAGTTGAAAAAAAGGAAGAAAAATAATGTGTGGACGATATTATGTGGATGATGATACAGCCAGAGAAATAGAAAAAGTGGTCCGGGAGGTGGATGAGAAACTGAGAAGAGAGCGCAGGGGTGATATTTATCCCTCTCAGTCTGCAACTGTGATCACCGGAAGGAAACCACATCTTTTGGCAGAAGAAATGTCATGGGGCTTTCCGCAATATCAGAAAAAAGGGCTGCTGATCAATGCAAGAGCAGAAACAGCTCTGGAAAGAAAGTCGTTTCGGGATAGTGTGATGCACAGACGCTGTATCATTCCAGCAAAGCAGTTTTATGAATGGGATCCGGATAAGAATAAAGTTACTTTCCTGAGAGATAATCAGCCGGTCTTATTCATGGCAGGATTTTACAATCGCTTTCAAGATAAAGATCATTTCATTATCTTAACTACCCAGGCAAATGAATCGGTCAGTCCGGTGCATCATCGGATGCCGTTGATTCTGGAAAGATCCGAATTGGAAGATTGGGTATATGAAGATACGTTTTTGGAATATGCACTGCATAAAAAGCCGCCACAGTTGGTACGAAGGCAGGACTATGAACAACAGAGTTTATTTTTAACGTAAAAGGAGCCGTCTGAATTTAATCAGGCGGCTCGGTGTTATTTTATGGCATTTTTGGTTAAGCACACAGAAGTTCCTTACGATCCCGAGAATAAAAGTATGCATGATCTGAAAGAATTTCTTCTGGGATGACCGTTGTTTCATTGACTTCTCGAATGATTTCGTTTAATTCCATGCAGTCAGTATCAGAAGCTTTTAATAACAGAACTTCATGTACGCTGCTGGGAATGACAAAAAAATCATCCTGTAATGTTTTCCCGATTTGATTCATGATATCATCATACAATGTACAGATAGCACCGTGTTGTCTTATAGCATTAGAGAGTATGAACAATTCTGATTTCATGACACAATCTCTGTCTGGATCTATAAATTCATTTGAGTTAGGAAAAGCATTTTGCAGAAAATCAGACATAGGTGTGAGTTCAGCCGGAAAGACACGAGGAGTGTTTTTCCTTGCATCTGAGAAGACGGTATTTAGATCTTTTCCCCAGGTCTTCAGATGTTCATTTCGAATCAGAACCGTTGCCATTCTACTATCCTTACAGTCCAAAAGTACATAGAAGACAATTGCCAGATCCAAATATGGAATATGCGGTATGTCTTTTAGCAGGGATTGATTTGCCTTGAAATTGACTAATTTGTAGAGAATCTTTTCCTCAAGTTTTTCATAATCGAGCAGCATTTCTGTGTCCGTAAAGGAAACATTTGTAGCCTGGTGATACAGCTCAACAATATCTTCTGCAATCTGAGAAAGAGATTTTCCGGTCAGGTAGAATTCATACCATTCGTCCAGATACAAAACAGGGCTTATATTGGATGTATCATTGTAAAATTCAATTCCATGCTTCAGGGTGTTATTGTTCTTAGTCGTTGTGATAGGATTCAGGCTGATATGGGAATCAAGCCTGCTTTCCAGTTCTTTGAGTAATGTTTCTTGAAATTCGTTGTAATTCATAAAAATCTCCCTTCGGGTAAATTATTGGGCAATCATTTTTGTGAATAATTCGTTTGTCCTTCCCTCCTTCCTGCGTTTAGGCAAAAAAAGAGAATGGACACAAATGCGTTCATTCTCTAACATGCTGCAGATTCCTGCAAAATAAAAAAGCCAGAAGGCTCTGCTCTGTGATGGCAGAGAAACCCTCCTGACTTATATACAAACCTAAACTGCGTGTGAATATCCATTACGGATGACACAAATAATGATTACAGTATTATTTTAACACTATATATAGAAGGTATCAAATAATCAAAAACTATATATTGTGTATACAGGACTTTTATTATATCGATGATAGTAGGAAATATCAGATGATGTGTAGATTCCATATTTTCACTCTTGTAAAAAGAACACCAGTTCGATATAATAATCTAAAAGGAGGCGAACATAAGTTTGAATAAAGTGATTTTTCATATTGATGTGAATTCAGCCTTCCTTTCCTGGGAGGCTGTTTACCGCCTCTACCATTTAGGCGGAAAAGTAGATCTGCGGGATGAAGTAGCAGCTGTCGGTGGAGATATGGCCATGAGGCATGGAATTATCCTGGCGAAATCAATCCCGGCAAAGAAATATAATATCAAAACCGGCGAGAGTATTGTGGAGGCACTTCAAAAGTGTCCGCAGCTTAAATTGGTTCCTCCGAATTATAGTTTGTATGAAAGATGTTCCGCTGCTTTTATGGAGATCCTTCGGCAGTACTCTCCGGATGTTGAGCAATATAGCGTGGATGAGGCATTTGTTGATATGACCGGTACCGAAAGTTTATGGGGAGAACCGGTCACTGCAGCCAACCGTATTCGGAATCAAATCAGGGAAGAATTAGGGTTTACGGTGAATGTAGGGGTATCGGAGAATAAACTGCTGGCGAAAATGGCAAGTGATTTTCAAAAGCCTGATCGGATTCATACCTTATGGAAACATGAGATTGAGATGAAAATGTGGCCACTTCCGGTAACGGACTTGTTCTTTGTCGGGCGAGCTACTGCAAAGAAATTGTTTCATATGGGAATCCATACGATTGGTGAGTTGGCGCAGTCTGATCCGATTATGCTGAAAAGCCATTTGAAAAAGCATGGGGAGGTGATCTGGGCATTTGCGAACGGGATGGATGTTTCTGTGGTTCAGTCAGAAGCTCCGGCAAATAAAGGATATGGGAACAGTACAACGATAGCTTTTGATGTTACAGACGCATCTACAGCAAAGCTGGTTCTCCTTGCTTTGGCAGAGACAGTTGGAACCAGATTGCGGGCGGCAGGCGTCCGTGCAGAGGTAATCGCCGTCGGAATCAAAACATTTGATCTTCAGTATGCAAGCCATCAGATGACCTTGAATAATGCGACCAATATAACGATAGAAATTCATCGTTGTGCATGTCAGCTTTTCGATTCTCTTTGGAATGGGAAAGCGATCCGGCATCTGGGCATTCATACCAGCAGGATTAAGGATCATATGGATATGCGGCAGCTTGATATGTTTGATACAACGGATTATGAAAAGCTGGAGCATATGGATGCAACTGTAGATAAGATTCGGATGCGTTATGGCAGGGATTCCTTAAAACGGGCAGTCTTTGTAGGAAGCAGGATCGATCACATGTCAGGTGGTATCAGTCGGGAAAAACGTACAGTAGATTATAAGAAAGTAAAGGTAGAATAGGAGGTGTCCTTTGATGGGATTTGCAATCGGTATGGAAGAGGAAAAACTTCAGGAGCAAGCAATTCGGGGAGTGCCACATAAGGTTGCGGCAGACTGCTGGTTTACCAGCACCGGTAAAATGATCCCCAGAATGATAAAATATGAGGATACTGAGGGAGCCAGGCATTTACTGAAAGATATTGAAGTGCTAAAATCTGATAAGAAGCATTATGCTGGTATTCTGATGTATCGATATGACTGCAGAGCAGTTGTGAATAATCGGATGCAGAACTTTATCCTGTGTTATCATCCGGACAATAATACGTGGGATATGATATTCCCGGAATAGAAAGAAGGTACAAAAGATGAATCCATTTTTAGATTGCCCTGTGTATGAAACAGAGCATTTTATTATAAGAAAACTGAAGCGAGAAGATGCAGAGGCGTTGTTTTCCTGCTATTCGGATCCGGATGCAGCAAGATTTTTCAATGGAGATTGCTGTGAGGATGATTTTTATTATACAGATTTGGAAAAATTCAAAGGATGTGTAGAATTCTGGCTGGAGCGGTATGAAGTACAGGACTTTGTACGCTGGAGTATCTTTGACAAAGAGACTGATTATCTGATAGGAACCATAGAGATCTGTCCTTCTTTAAAATATGCAGCAGACGGGAAGCGTATGGGGATTTTGAGAATCGATTTAAAATCTGAGTATGAAAGACAGGAAGTATTAAATGAACTTATAGATATCCTGATTGAATATGCGTACGATGATTTCCAGATTAGGTCGTTGCTCATGAAAATTCAAAAGGATGCCGTAGAAAGGCAGAAGTTGATTAAAACATATCAGTTTGTTACAGCGAAAGATGAATGTAATATTTCTTTTGAGGATTATTATATCAGATACAAATAAAAAGAGCCGTCCGGATGGGCGGCTCGGTGTCATTCTATAGTATTTTTTAACACCAGCTATTTCATTAGTCAATATTACCAGAATCACAGGCTGATAATAAAGCACGTGCATATTTTTTACCAGCCGAAATTACCAGAGATTTGGTTATAATAAATATCCAAAGCAATAAGAAAAGTAAATGAATTACCAATCCAGACAGTAATATTTTTAAGTCAACAAAAACAGAATGTGCGAAATACAAATACATTAATATGCTGTTAAAAATGACACCTATACAAGATATAGCTATTCCAAAAGGTTTCAATCCAAGTAAATTGTATGTGAAACCGAAATTTGCATTTTCTTCAGCTATCAAAGGAAATTTTGTAGAATCTCTTGTTTTTGATATTAACCAAGTTACGGCCGTTGAAACATAAGGGAGCATTTCTTTATCATCATTAGAAGTTTTAAAACCATCTATATGTTCAGAAAAAAAATTGTAATATCTTTCTTTAGTAACTATGTCAATCTGGCGGCTGGATGGGAGTAAAAATTCTTGCGCCGGTAGTAATTGGGGGAAACATCTTTTCATTGCTTTAACTCCTGGAATACGACAATAAACAATGATCAAATTGCATATACCATAAATGATGACAGCTACAATTATTGTTGATGATAGATCATGTATTTCAGGAACTATAAGATATAATTCAAGAAGCCAAGGAGCCAAAAAAATTATACCTACACTAATACGAGCTCTTAAATTGTATGAACCAAAGTTGGTAAACAGTTCTTTGATGTTAACACCTCCTATAATTTGAGAAAACTGGTTTCCAGGCGATGAGAAAGGTTATCCAATTTGTTTGTATTGTAAAGAAGAATCTCTGATTCGGTGAGGTCAAAATCAAATCCATAGAGATTTCCTTTGATTAAATCTGCATAGTTTTGTTCATTCTGGAAAGGAATATATAGTGTTTTTCCAGGGAGCTTAATAGAAGAGAAGTGAACCGTGCCATCACAGGTGATGGCAACGATCTTCTCTTCCTCAAATTTGTGATATTTTAAATATTTTTTTACAAACATATTATGACCTACGATAAATAGAATGTCTAAACAATTTGTTGGAATGCTCACTAATTGAATATAATCATCATTGTGAACGTTAGTTATAAGCCATAAATGGAATGTTGCATAAAAATATTTTTGTCGAGCGATTAACTCATTACTCAGGCAATTTTGTAACACAAGTCGCATAATTAAATACCCAAAACTCTTCCTGTTTTTACAGTAGAAGAGGAAAACGTTGAATTGTTAATGGTAATATTACCGAAGGTTTTAGTGTTGTAGACTCTGTGACCGGTTGTGATTAAGTTATCAGAGCCACCTTTTGTATTACCGGTATTATCAGATACAATATAGACAGAAAATGTCTGATCTGATTTTTTTTCAAATATTTTTTCGGCTTGTTTGCTTTTGCCGTGATGTGGTAATTGCACAGCATCGTAGTTACGTACAATATCCTCTATTGCTGGAAATGAACAGTCACCACAGAGTAATAAGCTATGTACACCGATTTTAACTTTTGCTTGAATACTAGTTGCATTTACTGCAGTTTCACCATCCACTGTATCGCCTTCTCGTCCATCCAGGCGTTTGGCAACTGTTTCAATCATATAATCGAAATCGGGACCAACAATACTGACTTCACTGCATAAGTCTTCGGGATGCTCATAAATATCTTCTAAAGGTGCTCCAGAGAGTTGAGCAATATTGTCGTACAAATTCAAAATCTGTTCAGCAACAGAATCCCGACTCTTACGTCCATCGTCAATTTTTTTAAGAATCTTGTCTTTATATTTTAGTAGTAAAGTTGTACGAATGACAGAAATCTTGTCTTCTTCTAAAAGTTTTAGAATACCGTCAAAATGGTCTGAGTCATTATGAGACAAAATAAGTTTAGCTTTGTCGAAGCCGTTTTGAGACATATAATCAATGACTGCATCGGCATGTTTTTCATGACCACAATCATAAATGATAAGTTCACTGCCAGTATTGATTAGAATACAGTCTCCATAGTTGGTTGTTTCTGAGTTATCGTAATTTTTGGAACTTAGAATAAGAATTTCTTTCATGAAACTCCTCCTTTTTTTGAAAGTGTGTTTATGAGTTACATCTATATAAACAACAATCAAAGAAAATCGAATGAACGTTCCCGTTGAATTTCGATAAATTCTATGCTATGGTATAGAAAAATATTGTATTTCATTATTTTTTGTGGGACCAGTAGTTGCAGCTACTGGTTTCTTTGATTATTGGAGTTTTAGCAGTTCGATAATTCGAGTGCTAATTGTGATTCTATTATATCTTCGCTTCCAGATAATGTCAATGGAAAAAATTGAAAAATGTTACAAAACATTACAAAATATGAAAAAATACACCATAATACCTTGACTATTTTAGAAGAAAATGTTACATTGTATAATATAGAAGGGAAAGAAGAGATATGTTTACTAACATTAAGTTAAAATATTTTAAATCATTTAAAAATGTAGAGATTAATTTACAATCTAAGAAGGGTGAGTATAAGCCATTGGCAATAATATATGGGGAAAATGGAAGTGGAAAGACGACTATTTCCCAAGCATTTTTGGCATTAGAACGTACTATGCAAACTATGCAGGTCAAAGGTATGCTTAAAGATTTGCTAGATGAAAAGTTTACGCCTCCTGAAGATTTCCCTTTAAAACCAGATGTAATGCTTAGAATATTAAAATCAAAATTATCTGTTAATGGAATTGAAAGCATTATCGATGAGTATAAGATGATTAACTCTGATGAAAACATGTCTTTAGAGTATGAATTTAATATAGGTGGTGGGAGTGGTAGCTATTATGTTGAAATGGACTCTTTTAGCGTAGTGAAGGAGCGACTAGAATATAAATTGAATAAAAATAGAGGCTGCTATTTTAGTATAGAGGATGATGATATTTACATTAATGAAAAAATATTCGAATCTAAGGAATTTTATGAATTAATAAAAAGTCAGGTAGGGATGTATTGGGGAAAGCATACGTTATTATCTATTCTTTATTTTGAAATGGGGGATAAGTCTGATACATATATTAATTCAAATATTTCAATAAATTTAATGAATCTTATGACAGCGTTTGAAAAGATTAATTTTAGAATACCGAGAGCTTCTGATGGTCAAAGTTTGGCGTTAAATGCAGAAAATGAAATATTAGGACACCTAGTGAGTGGGGTTATAGAAAAGAAGAATAAGGATAAATTGGATGAGGTAGAAAATCTTCTTAATCAATTCTTTAAATCAATGTTTAATGATGTAGTAAAGGCTTTTTATAAAAAATCTAGCAAAAAAAATGAAATCCGGTATGATTTGTTTTTAAGAAAGCGAATTGAAAATTATGAATATGATATTGATTTTCAACTTGAATCAAATGGTACACAGGAGATTATTGATTTATTACCATATTTAGTTTCGGCTGTTTCGGGTAGTTGTGTTATTATAGATGAATATGGAATTGGAGTCCATGATTTATTGGCGACGAAATTGTTGGCATCTATTGGACATCAAATCAAAGGTCAATTAATTCTTACAACTCACAATACTTTACTCATGGATTATGCGGAAGTAAATCCAGATGCATTATATTTTATTATGAATGATAAAACTTTTAAGAAGTCTGTTAAGTGCGTCACAGAGATTGAAGAAAGATTACATCCAAATTATAATTATAGGAAGCGATATTTTACAAATGTTTTGTATGAAGATGCTTTGCCGGATTTGAAAAATAACAATATTAATTTAGAAGAATTTGCTCGTCTATATTGATTATTTTGAAATTATTGCCTTGAGTAATACATATGTACTTCATTTGGACTATGAAAAATATAGAATTGTAAAAAGTGGGTATTATATGTAAAATAATTTAACTTGCTGTAAAAATTATTTATATTTATAAAACGCAGAATGGTAAAACATATTACCTTCTGCGTTTGTTGTTGTAGGTTTAATGGGATGAAAAATATCATAGAATGATAAATATTAGAAATTATCTTTGGATTTTTTTTCTTCTGATTTGAGGTAGATCAGGAGCTTCCCGTCAAGGTCCAACTCCCGGTCTATCCAGTGGTCATTTTCATATACCTGTTTCGTGAGTGTATTGTAGATAATTGGTTCCTTTTCGATATCGTCAAGATCTGCCACCAGACAGTTTTTTCTGGAAATATAGGGGTATAAGGCTGCCTCTACTTTTTTCCGCAGTTCTAAAGCCATCAGATGTATAAGAGTGACATCATAGGTCTGTGACATACAGTGGCTGATCTGCTTGATCATTCCTGAATCCTGAATCGTCTGATTAACTACATCTGCTTGCTCATTCATTGACACATCAGGATTGATCAGTAACTGACCGGTTACAATTGATTTGACAAAAGCAGTGGCTGTCTGATTTACCTGTGCAATTAATTCCTCGTAAGGAACTTTATAATAGGTTTTCAGGATATCCAAAGGGACATTCTCACGGTTCTGCTTTAGTTTGGAAAGCAGCTTTTCCAGGCTGCTTCCCAGTTCATAAGTAGTCAAGCACACATCACCTCAGTTTCATTCGGTACGTTTTCATATTTCAGGTTATACCGGGTGTTACGGGTTTCGAAAACAATGCTGTTTCCGGATATTTCCAGAATACGTTCCACAGCAGTCGTCATGAAAGTATGTGTCTGCGTAGATATCCATGCACGTTCCCTGATTCGAAGCGGAAGGAATAAGGTTCCAGTCATGGTAATTGCCTTTTTTTCGATGTTGCTTATCGGTCTGATATTTGTTCTTTTCATGGTGATCACGCTCCTTTTTAACAAAATTCTTTCTCTAATGTTTTTGCCACTAACCTTGTACATCCCATTTCCATCTCAGTAAGAGGAGTTTTGGATAAAACTGCCAGAGCAAGAGGCATTTCCTTGTCATTGCGAATTGGAAACAGAGCTGCTACGGGTTCCCGATGATGGGAAAGCATATAAAGAGGCTGACTGATATCCAAAACTGCTTCATTTCCGGAGGCGATATAAGGCTCCAGTTTTTCCGGAAGGGAAGTGCCTTCTGGGAGATATATCCCTGTTGCTGCAATGACATACTGGTCTGTGCAGATAAAGGCTCCGCGCTTGAGTGAGCTGTATAGAATGGAAAGAATGCTCTGGAGTTGTATAGTATCCTGCTGAGGCTCCCGACATTTCCGAATCCGGATTTCCTGATTGGATAATTCCACTTCCAGGGGATTTCCATTCTCTAATTTTAAAAGTCTGCGCAGTTTCGCAGGAATAACGATACGTCCCTGCGAATCTATGGTGCAGATATCTGAGTATTTCATATGTTCACCTTTCTTTCTAAAAGAAAAGAAGCAGCAAATGCCGCTTCCTTTGCATAAACTTTATGCGGCATAAGGCGATGCCTGTGCCGGGCTTTGATATTGTCCGTTTTGTTGGATTCTTTGAGACTGTTGTTCTGCATAAGCACGCTTCCCATTTGAAATAAGGGAAGGTGCCATACAGGATTCCCAGTTGGTAATGTAAGAATCCGTGCGTTTTAGTAACGTATACAGGTCCATATCCGTTAGCTGGATAAAGGCGTTCTTTTCTAAAATAAAACTCCCGGATTTCATATAAGATCCGCCATTTTGATTTTTGACCTTGATGCCTTTGCCATTTACGATCTGAATCCGCCAGGGGCTTTTCATTATCCGCCCATTTTGGTCACTTACATGCCGGGAAATAGAAAATTGCTGTGCAATGGAGTAGCCCTGTGCATCAGGATTTCCGTATATTTTGCTCAGCGACCATTCAAATTCTTGAAAGCCTGCGGTGATCCTGGTTAAGAAAAACTGGATCTGTTCCGGTGCCAGATTGAATTGGACGATGATATTTTTATTTCCGGTGCCATTGGAATAATCCTGGATAGTGATCCCAATCAGGGAGTTGACATTATGACCGTTTTCCTGGTACTCACCTTTGGCATGTATTTGAGCATAACTGGTCAGTGGTGCATACCTCAGCCTGTCATAAACAGCAATGAGTTTCCGATCCGTTTGCACTTTATAGATCTGCTCGGAGATCCGTGGTGATTGATTCTGATTCATGGATTTGCCCTTCTTTCTACTTCAGGTATTGTTTCACTAACAGTGTCATGTTTTTTGGTAAGTCTTCCAGCTTTGTAATATCCAGAAAGCCATCCTGATAGATCCGCTTGATATTTTCCTTATCATCTCCGATTGCTGCAGCAAAGAGCTTGATCCCTTTTTTGGAATACTCCTTTTTAATGCCACGCAGGTCGGCTTCTGCTTCAGTGCCGTAATAGCCGGTATCCGCAGGCTGCCCGTCAGAAATGATGATCAGAAGTTTCTGCTTTTCCCGACGTTTTGCCAGATGCTCCGCCACAAAGCGTAGAGCAGCACCATCACGATTTCCACCTCTTGCTGACATATCCATGAGCCGGTAGCGGTCTGATGTGTCGATCGAATCAAATTCTGCATAGGAATAAAGTTCTACGCCTCTGCCGCCAGTTGAATGGCCATATATAGTAATGGGCACCTGAAGGCTCTGGCAGAAATCATAAAGCACAATGGCCGTCTTTTTCGCATGTGTAATCCGGTCTCCCCAGCTCATTGATCCACTCTCGTCTACCAAAAGTCCTACTGCAAGTTTCTGCTCTTCAGAAGGAAGCCTGGTCCTGGTGAAAAAGGTTCCATCTTCGTGGTGCATTGCACGTGTATCCAGACGTTTTCCAAATTGCAGGTTCTTTAATTTACCGCCCTCACTTTCTTCTTTTAAAAGCGGTGCGATAGACTTCTGCAGGCGTTTAGACGCCCGGATAAGCATTGGTGCTACAGTTTGATATGACTGTTTTAGTGAATCCGGTACATATGCTATTCGGTTGATCGTAACATGAACTCCGGTATGAGCATTCCCATAATGGATATCGTTTGCTGCCTTCTGAAGTTCTTCGGTCATTTCCTGTTGATATTGTGTTTCTGCTTTCTCAGTAGCGATGCCATTTAGGATCCGGAACAGGTCGTTGGCAGATTTTTCATAACCGGTGCCAAGGTACTGGTGATTATAAGTAATTCCTGGAGTATTTTCGTCAAGGATGGTATTCGTTTTCGCAAGTGCAATCCGGTTTCCTTCTTCGGCTACAACATTTTGGGCAGCCTGCGTACTTTCCAGACGCATGGCAGGAGTAGACGGTAAGGGATTTGCTTTCTGTTCTTTTTTCCCTTCTTCTGCCTGCTTTGGCATAGTACCGCCTTTGCCGGAAGGCAATGGAGTGGCACCGTGGATCTGGTTACCCAGAAGTTCCTCTAACATCTGGCTTGCATCCGATGCAGAATGCTGCTCCATTCTTTCTTTTGTCTCTTCGATCAGAGGCTTGATGTATTCCCATAGAATAGCCACAATGTGATTAGAAGCGTGAAAACGGTCCTTTGTTTCATCTGAATAAATGGCATCATCTACATATGGCATGCAATCTTCCAGATAATCCAGATAAGGACCTTTATAACCTGACAGGTTATTGATGGTTCCCGCCCTGCAGTATTGAAGCAGAAGATTTGCCATGATTGCAAAATCAGAATACTTCTTTTCAATCTGACTCTGGATTGAAGGCATCTGTTCACACATCCGCAGGTTATTCAATTCAATCCCCCGACGGAAAGTACCCGGATGAGAAACACACATGCGTGCTTCGATATAGATATCTTCCAGAATGTTATTGATGTGAGAGGCACAGGATGCCAGAGTCAGGCAGGTCGCTTTATCTTTGCTATCCATAGCCTCCAGTATTTCTTCACAATTTGTCTGATAGGATAATTCCGTAAAGGAAGGATTGGATGGGTAGAAAGCTCCTTTTTCCATGCTGCCAAGATATAGTCCTAGGGCTGTAAAATCTGAGAACAGCAGGTGGGCAGTCTCATGCCCATTGAATCCGACAAGGCTTTCGGAACGGAGATACCGGGAAGGAAAACTCTGGGTGATTTCATTGGCAGCATTGATATGGATTTTATAGTTATCCGTATGTGCAATGCCTGCATCTGCCCGGGCATCCCATTCCATCAGAGCCTGAAGACCCTGACGGTAGCGGCCGGTAGCCGCTTTCGCCATAGAGGTCAGGTATTTTTGGTAAGCAGATGAAGTGAACAGTTCCTCGTCACTAATTGTAAGTTCCTGATCACGTATCATCTGTTTTAATTTTTTCTGATTGCTATTCAATTCTTATTCATCCTTTCTTTTTAAAATAATTTTTCAGTCAAAAGCTCTTCCATGGTGTATCCGAAATAGACTGCCAGATGGTAGACCACAAATACGGGTGGAAAGCCTCCTCCTAATTCATACTTACGGTAAGATTTTGTTGGAATATGCAGAATCCTTGCCAGGGTTTTCTGGGAAAGATTCCAGCGTGGTAGTTTCCGCAGATAATGGATATTTGCGGAGAAAATATCCAGCATATCTTCTTCTGTAATTTTTAAATTGTTATAAGGTTTTCTCTGTGTCAATGTACCAACCCTCCTATGCTGCAAGAATAGAATCCAGACAGCCGGTTTCCACTTCCGAACGGCTTTCTGCATCTGCAGATACCGAAGAGAGGATCGTGTAATGTGCTGCTTCCCGGACATCACCACAGACCATATAGGACTGCACCCAGGAAATCAGTTCACGTACACCGCAGCATCCGTCTGTGATCAGATTCTCACTGCAATATTCAGAAACTGCCTTGATAATCTGTGCCATAGTGCGAACCGTTTTTTTATCTGTGCATCCGGTAATCCCAAGAACACGCTGTACCAGTGTTTCTTCATCCGGTTCCTCCAGATCGATCACAAGATTCATTCTGGAAATGACAGACTGGTTCATCTGTTTACAGCCAGCATAATCATTGTTGGTTGTAACAACGATGGTCGTATCCGGATGACGTTTGATCACTTCCCCGTTTGGCAAAAAAACACTGTTGCACCTGTCAAGAAGGGAATTAAGTCCTACTAAAACACCGGGGTTTGCAATGACTGTCGGTTCCTGAATTTCGACCAAATAGCCGTGACGTATTGCTTCCACAAGAGGGGTGTCCACATATTTGAACTTCTGATGGGAAGATTGGTTCTTATAATGCTCATGCATCTCATCAATGATTGTGTCGATGAGCTGTTTGTATACCACATCCTCAGTTACTTCTTCATCATAAATGCCGGTCAGCTTCTGATAAGCAGTTGCTGGGTCTAACATGATACATTCTTCCGGTTCCGGATAACAGGAAAATAAAATCCGGGCATCGGAAAGAGGGAGGATCAGCGGTTCTGCTGTGGCATCCGGATGAAATAGGAATCCGGATTCTCTGCATATACCGGAAGTTTTACAGGAAGGGCAGGTCACATGGATGCAGTGATGCCAGTTCCCATCACAGGCATCTAAGAATCTACGAACATGTTTGATATCTGTCTGGATATAGGTTGTTTCCATATTCATCACCAAAAAGCAGGCAGTCTCTATGGACCGCCTGCACTGAAATTAAAGATTATTTTTGTTTCTTTTTCCGGAAATAGATTACTGTAGCAATACCTGCAAGCAGAAGGGCACCTACAGCAATACCTTTGTAAATGCCGTATTCGGCGCCCTGTAAGCTATAGTTGCTGTTCCCGTCGGAAACAGAAGCATTTGCGGAAGATTTGCGGATTTCCAGATATCCGTAGGGAACCTGATACCAGCTTCCAACAACAGTCTGGCTTCCGCTTCCGGGAATGATAAATGCTCGGAAGTTTTCCGGGGGAGCAGGAAGGCTTTTGATTGCTTCAGTAACTTCTTTCGCTTTGTCAATGAAATTCTGGGGTGCGCCATGGAAGGCTCCGGTATCAGAAGAATATCCTGCATAAATATAGGCGACGACAAGATGCCCGATTACATAGGAATTGTCATCAGACCAGCCGCTGAAATATTTGTCTTTTACAGTCTTTTCATAGCCATAACCGCCATTTAAGTAATATAGTGCTTTCCGAAGCGGGGAATCCTTTGCCAGAAGGTCATAGGAATAACTGCCGGAAGCAGGGGTTTTCTTGAGTGGTTCCACACAGTAAGCGGTATTGTTCCCATCAAATGTCATGCGTGAAGTAAAATAATCTCCATACGGAATGTTCGCTCCTGCGTGAAAACTGACGGTACCGTCTGCCGCATGAACAGTCATGCCGCCGGAAAATACGGTCCCGACAGTAACCAGTACTGCAAGCAAAAATGCGAGCAGCCGGTGGATGGATTGATGATTCAGGGCATCCTTGGTAGGGATTTTGAATGTATCTGGAAAGGAGACTGGACAATGAGAGAGGGAAGACTTGGTTACAACAGTAGTAGCGAAAGATATAGCCCATTTCCGACATCCGCCCCAGAGCCACACGGAAATTAAACTGGTCACGGATTCCGTCCCCCAGATACTTTGCATCTGGACGCTGGCAGGCGAGAATCAGGAAGAAGCCAGCCTGCCGCCCAAGCATAACGATTTGTTTTAATTTGTTGAGGACAGCGGCATTTTCCTTTGTGCCGAGCATTTCCATAAATGCCACATATTCATCAAAGATAAGGAAATTTGCAGGAAGCCCCAGATAAGCGTAATTTTCCCCTGTCCGGTAATTCTCCATGAGCTTCATGTCTTCGCTGCGTTTCATCATTTCTTCATAGAAACGGTCAATGCAGGCGAGCATATCTTCCTTTTTGTAGTACACATCCGGCATAACCGCCTGTAAGTCCGCAAGGTCGGCGTTCTTCGGGTCTAACACGAACAGGACGGCGTTAGTGCGGAGCAGGGCTTCAATAAGGGTCAGGATGAAGTAGGTCTTTCCACCGCCGGTTCCTCCGGCAATGAGCATATGGGGGAGCTTGTCATACTCCCACCAGATATTTTCCATGAGCCGGAGCCTGCCGTCCTTTGCCTGTACGTCCTCAATGGAGATACGATTGGCAATGGTATCATAGAGCAGGGTGTACTCCACATAGGAATCTTTTAATTCCTTATCCGTCAGCTCACAGTACAAGCCGCTTTCCAGCTTTTTCTCCAAGTTTAAGAGCTGTTCCTGATATTTCCCTAAGGTGATTTCCACACGGATATGGAGCAAGCCCTGTTTCATCCGGTAATAGATTTTGGGAAAGTAAGTGATGGTTTCTTTGGAACGGCTGGAAGACAAGTCTTTGAAAAAAGCGTCTTCTTTTCTCTGCTCTGATTCATACCACTTGTTTTCCAACACCATCCTTGCCAGCTTTTGGCGGTGGATGAGCTGCTTTACTTCGTCCCTGCGGTATCGCCAGAACAGAAGAACTGTTGTAAGACACACCAGCCCTGCCATGCCCATGCTGAATAACAGGTAAGGGATATTTACATCCTGTGCTATCTGGGAGAGGGACACTTCCTGCCAGTTGGTTCCAGCAATCTGCCCTGTATGAAACAGCAGGACAACCAGCAGGAAGACAGGGAACAGGGCGGCAAGGGCAGTATGGAACACAAGGTCTTTATCCGTGGGGCGGATACGTTTTCCACGGGGGAAAAGCTGCTTCATGGGAACAATCCTCCTTTCGTTTTTTAGGTTCCTGTTATTTTACAGGGGGAGCGTCTTTCTTCGGCGGCTGCGGATTCATGGCAGCCCCTTTTTTCAGGATAATATCCTCCGCCTTGATGTACCAGTCCACCTCTGCCCCTTGAAAAGTAGCCGTTGCCACGGTGTCTGCAACCGGATTGATAAGTTCCACCTCTGCGTTGTAATCGAACTCCTTTAATGGCACGCTGGCAGGGATGGAAACCTGAATCATACGCCCCTGTCCTCTGGATTTTAAGTCATAGGTACGCTCCTTGATTTCTTCTGATACCGAGCCATCTTCATTCTGGAGGTGAACCTCACGGCGGAGGGCAGAAAACTTCAATGCCCCGAAAGTTGCTTCCTTATCAATCACGATTCCGTTTGCCAATCTCATAGTCTGATGTCCTCCTTTTCCTTACGCTTTTACCATATCGTCAGCGTGTAAAATGTAGTTGGTAAAGCCCCTTGTGCCGATTTTATAGCCCTCTGCGGTGATACGGGGATTGACGAGCTTCACGCGTTCCTCAAAATCAAAATGTTTCTCTTCGGCTTCGGCAGGGAGGATAACCACAATATCATCCGCCCTCTGTACGTCTGAATACAGGTTGAAGCTGCGGGAGAGTACCGCCATGCGTCCGTTGATTCTTCTCTGTTCTGTTTTGTCTTCTCCGGCAAACTCCAAGTTGCCGAATGTCTTTTCCATGTTGGGGATAACGAATTTTAATTCCATATAGATGTACCTGTCCTTTCTGAATGTTGTGTTTGATAGTTGGTTTTGGGTTCTGGTCTGGAAGCGGAGGGGAACGCTCCGGCGGTGGTGATTTCTTCGTGGTATCACATCCTTTCTGGTTTTAGGGTAAAAAAATAGACGCTCAGTTTTGAACGTCTATAAGGGAAATACTTATTAACTTTTTAGTCTTCTGCTGGATGTTTTGAAAGATAACGGGAATAATCTGTGTCAAATTGTAAAGATTTCAATTGTTCATCTATAATCTGTAATAGGTTTTTACCGTTAAGGATTGCTTCAAATTCTTTTATAGAAAAATCAATAATGCAATATTTATCTTCCAATTTCTCCCTATGGAGATAAAATTTTTTTATTAGTCCAGCACCATTACTCCATCCGGTTCCGCTAGTACCATAATACGAAAATAAAATGCCTATTTTTATGTTGGTTGTCAAAAGCAAACTACAAAATTTTCCTATGTATGTAACACTAACGGCTTTGTCGTAATTTTTGCATTCTCCTAAAAAGGTATCAAGTTTTGGGTCAATCAGATGATATGTCAACAAAACTTTTCCTTGAGGAGTTAAAGTAACAATTTGGTCTATTTCATTTGTTGAAGTTCGTAAGTTTCTATCTACATTAAAAATATTTCCAGAGATAGTTAAGAGATACGAAACTAAATTTTCTAAAGCTTCGCCCTTTAAGTTATGTAAATTTTTAGGTGCATTGTCTGTAAGGGAAATGTCATGAAGCTGTTTGAATTTTTCAAGTAACTCTTTATAAGTATTTTTTTGGGCTTCGCTAATTTCACAAATTTTTTCATATCTTAATGTATCAGATATACTATTAAGGACATTTAATGCCTTAGAAATTTCTTTATCATCTGGCATAATATCAATCATCACGTACCACCATATATATTAAAAATGAATTTTCTATTGAGGAGAGTTCGCTATGGCAGAGTTCACATTCAAAAGTTTCTGGTAACTCATTAAACAAACGTACTGTCCCCATAGATTTTTGGCAATTACTACAATATAGTTCATAATAACTTTGCAAAATTCCTTGCTTTTCCAATTCAGATAAAAAATCATAGATTTCAGGAATAGATAAGGAAAATTTTCTTTTCAAAACGCCAGGATAAATCCACATATTTTTTCTATAATTTTTGAAAAAATTAGTTAAGGCAATGCTATCTATGTTTTTATTCATTTTGCGTTGTATCGTCATTTCTATGATTGACAATGTATTCGATAACATAATTCATTCGCTCCATTCCAATTAGCACATTACTATAGTAATATTGTATTAAACAATAAGATTTATTCATGTAATTGAAAACGAATTTAACACGGTTACTTCGTGTTTTTATTTCGTTCTCCCATAATAATTCAATCCAAGGATAATCGGACATTTCTTCCATTTCAAACATAAATTGTTCTAAGGCTTCTCTGAAATCAGGTACTTTCTCTAATTCAGCCTGATTGTCATTTAATAGTGAGCGTAGTTCACCGATAAATGGTAATATATATTCTTGATTGTTACCAACATCCAGTTGTGCGTTTCCACCATTAGGTAATTTCATGGATTGAGCAATAAGTTTTACATTTTCATCACGTTTGCATACATTAACCATAAAGTCTAAATTTAGCGGAATCAAATCGCACGCAAAATGCTCTTTAAAATAATCAGACATTTCTGCAATTAAGTTGGAATATATAGTCGGTTCTTTTTTGTCGGATAAAAAGACCCTTTTTAAAACATCAAAACGAAATTCTATCAATTCTCCTTTTTCGTGAAATACAACTAAAAAGGGATATTTAGTTAAAAATTCTTCCTGTGTGAGAGGATGAATAGCCGCATATGCCAAATTAAATTTCAGAAAATAGTATCCATCCATAGAATATGCAACAGGCTTTACGAAAGATGTATATAAGTAATCATTTTCATAAGTGTCTTTAAGAGGAAGGATTTCCTGTGCCTTTTTTAACGTTGATGAAAAATCATCACAAGTAAAAATAACGGAATACTTATAATCTTTTAAAAACTCCCATTTTTCTAAAGCATATCCAGCTCTTTTGCTCTGGTGAATGCAGGTTACAAGCTGTTCAGATAATGTTTTTTCTGAAATATCTACAGTTTCTAGCCCCTCTATGTATAACTGTTCCGAAGTATCTGTTTGTTTAGTCGCAATTCCGTGCTGAATGAATTGTTTTACTAAATGGCGTTTTACTTTATCTGAATAAGCCATTACTGTTTTTTCAAGATATTCTAAATAGTTATTTAACTGCATACAATCCCTCTTTTCTGTGCATATATCTTTCGTTATCTTGATTATACTTGATATAAGTACAAAAAGCCATGCACAAATCAAAATTTTTATAGGATTTTCGATATATACATAATGATAAAAGTTTTGGTGGTGTTGCATATATAAAAATAGACGCTTCATGTTTTCACATAAAACGTCTACTCCTTGCATTAAGGAAAAGAGTATCGTATAATCTTGATAAATGGTCTATAAGCCGGATTTGAACCAGCTAACACGTTGCTAACACTTTTGTTACCAGTACAGGATATTTCGTGAATCTATCTTCCGCACAGACCTCACGCTTTTCCTGCATTATAAGGTGTTAGATGGTATTACAGGAGGTTAGAAACTACTTGCTGCGAAAGGACATTTAGAACTCCTAAGAGAAAGCCGAGGCATTCCCCAAAGGAAAAAATGAAAAACAACTTTCAGTTCGAATCTATTCTGAAAAATGCCAAAGGTGACAACAAAGCATTCCCCAAATTGGGGAACGTTCTAATGTTACCAAATCAAAAAAATCTGTAGATTGACAACTCGAAAAAGAGTTGATAATCTTATATATGGCCGAAGGGAAAAATCCCAGAACCCCAGTAAAATCAAGGGTTTGCGGCATGTGTCGTCATAGCTCAGCTGGATAGAGCACTCGCCTCCTAAGCGAGGGGTCGGAGGTTCAAAT
>OGTB01000540.1_pt1 | contig 30177 bp, 25 predicted proteins | sample 1553611 | NCBI WGS metagenome assembly OGTB01 (sample SAMEA2580032, study PRJEB22360) | human gut metagenome | biome: human gut; feature: human-associated habitat; material: faeces | place: Denmark | collected 2008/2010 | reverse complement strand
ATCCGATTCCATTCTTTACCTAAAAATTATTCATCCCCCAAATTTCCGTGAAGAGTCATTTTTCTTTACACGGAAAATATCCCAATATTTAGTTTAATATTAGGATTTATATGCCCCAAAATCTTAAATCAATTACATATGATATTTCTTTCTACGTAATTCAAATGCTTCCTTACCGCCCTCCAAAATTTCACAGATGTGCTCTTGTATAGTCTTCTTGCTCAAAATATCTTTTGCTTCTCGATCTTTTTCCATATCTTCTATCGCCCCCGATTTATATTCAAATCGATATTCTTTATTCTTAGCATTTTGACCATCTTGGTTCGCAACGATAATTTCCTCCGCATCTCCACCTAAAACAACATTTGCATTATGGGTAACTACAATTATTTGCCTCTGAACTTTTTTCTTTCTCAGAAACGGAATAAGCTCATTAAAAATCGAACGGTTATCCAAATCGTCTTCTGGCTGATCAATGAGTATAGGACAGGTATTTTCATCCAAGTCTATTAGAATCTTTAATAGAGCTAGCGCCTTTTTACCTGGTGACATAACATCTATAAAATCATTATCCATTTTGACCCTATATGTAGTTATAAACCAATCAATCAAAACCTCTCTTAATATATCCATAGGCTTCTTGTTCTTAATAATCTTAATTTTCCCTTCAAAGTAGGCTTTGATAAATTTTTCTACGTTATCTGCAGTCAAGCATTCTTCTGAAAACAAATCAGGATTAATAATATCTTGATGATTCTTTAAACTTCTTTTATTAGAAAATTCTTCAATTTTATCAATTAAAGAGTCCTTACGCAGGACGGTTTTTACATTAAACTTCAATCCATTAGTATTGATTGTATCACTATTATTAATGTCAGATGCATGCTTATCATGAATTTCTTTATACGATAGGAACCCATCAATCAATTGATTCACAATTGTGTCGAAACGTGCTTGTTCATCATTCCATTGTTTTTCGAGCTTATTAAACTGTTCTAATTTACCGGTTTCTCTCTGCAATTCGTTAGTAATCACCTTCATTGCTTCATTCTTTTCAATCTTAGGTCTAATTTCCTTTATGACATCTTGCTCACTTGCATTTTTCAAACTTACTTCTTTAATTTGATTATCCAATTCTTCCTTAATTTTATCCCGCTCAATATTCCATTCTTTATCTGCATTTATTTTTATTCGTTCTGCAATGTCACTTACCCTTTGTAATAAATCACCTGAAAAATCATTAATTAACAATTTAATATCAAAAAGGGAGTCAGTTTTAGAAATGCTATTTATCTCATCTTTTAACTGTTTTATTTGAGCCGCGTATTCAGTACTCTTATGTAAAGCATTTTCATATTTTTTCAACATAACATCAGTAATCGCCGATTCTTTTACTTCATTTGATTTTTTATTGTTAAGTTCATTAATTCGCTTGTTTAGTCCATCCTTTGTACCTATTGATTTCTGTTCTTCCCGAAGTTCTTTCATTTTTTCAAAACTAACATTTGCTTGCATAATCAGATGGTCAATTTCTTGGCTTTTTTGATTCAGAGCAATACTCATAATATCATAAGAATCCTTGAATTGATGATCCTGCAATAAAACACTTTTAATAATCTGGTCTATTTCAGATATTTCTTCTCCATTGTCACTGATGCGATTTAAATAAGCTTGAGGAATATAGACGATTTTATGCATTCCGTCCCCATCATTTAATGAGCCGTCCTTCCAATATACTTGAACACCTGTTAATTTTCGCCTATCAGGTTGATTTTCTTTTAAACTTCCAGTTGTTGCCTCTTTTTCTTTAACTTGTGTTTCATCAATTGCATTAGCAATATTGTGCAGCAATAAAGACTTTCCCGTTGATTTTCCTCCAATAATACAAGTTAAATTTTCATTTAATTGAATCGCTTCTTTTTGGAAATTACCATTATCTACGGCAATAGAACTTATTATTTGATAGTCTGATTTTTCTTCAGGTTGAACACTTGATATCTTTATTCTGGATTCTGGCTCATAAAGAATCTGTTTTAATCCTTCAAATGTTGGATTTGCCTTTATCCAACAATATTTTGAATCCTTAGGTTTAAATAAATCTGATAATTTGTGAGCATCCGATCCATGAATGCACCCCATTAATGATCCACACTTATGGATCACCTCTTCTCTAGAATCCTTACTTTCTCCTAAAAAATATTTCCTATCACTCTCATTTGCTGAAAAAATCAAATCAGAGAATTGATATATTTGTTGCCTTGTAGCATCAAGCTGGCAATTAGGACCTTCAAAATAATTTTTATGTGCATGTAAACCACTTACCCCATCATTTGAACTATTCGAAACAACTATAACTGTTTGTTCTTTAAGTGCTGGATTATCCTTGAATACTTTTTTTAATTTATCAATCGATACGACAAACTGATTAACACCTTCAATATATGCTTCATCATCATCTAACGTGTCATTCCCTTTATAAGCTTTACCAAGACTAATCAATCCATTTCTAGTCGCAGAATAAGGAACTTCCTGATATTCAAAGGTTAATTTATTAAAAAAGTTTTCATTTAAATAATCCGGATTTAAATCAGGGGAAAAAATACAATGTATGTTGATTGGTTCTTTTTTAGAAACAGGAGTAATGCGTAATTCCACGTTCGGTAGCACCATTTTTATTGATGCCGGTAATCGATTATCCTTCTTTACTTTATAATAGTTTTCCACAGATAAGTAATCTGTAACACCAATAACTGCAATATTCCTTACTGGATTGCCTCCATCTCCCACATACTTATTGATTTCAGCATAAAATTTATCCCATTTTTCTTCGGGTGTCTTCCCTTCATACTGATCATTTTTATTAGTTTCTGGTGTATGGACATGCAAATCCCATCTTCTCCATAATGAACCATTTGAATAATTACCCATCTTATTACCTCCATATTAGATATAAGGTTTTGCTTAAAAACTTAAATGATATCCCACCTTTATATGTCAAATATGCCTCCTACCATAGGATGTTTATATTTATAAATTTATTATACCATGCTTGCTCGTCATCAGGTTCGCCTTCGATAAATGGTAGCTGTAAAATTAGTCGCATCCAAAGCAGCCTTATATATCTCTTAAACATACCAAATCTACCGACAAAAGCCACCACGAGAGCTATTACCAACCTTTTGGAATCATTGCATATCTATCCTCATCTGAATCTGTTGTACGCTAAAAGGATGCCTTCCTATATAATCTTTCAGGAGGCATCCTTTTCATCATGACCTTTTTTGATTGTTAACGTTATCTTTTCCCGGTTATTTTTCTTTTCAGGAAGTTAGCCATCTTCTTTGGCCAGTCAATAATTTCTAAAAACACCACCGATACTTCGCACTTCTTCAGATTCTGCCTTTCCAGCCACACATTGAAAAGGCGCTCCGACATGAATCCGAAAAGCCGTGCTTCGTAAATATCATATCCTGTCATATCCGTCCGCTTCTCCAATTCAAACAGGATATCAAAAAGCCAAGTACAGTACTCATCGAGCAGTGACTTCTTCATAACGAACATATTCAGAATATACAGCTTTCTCCGATTCATTACTTTGGTGAATGCATCAGAATAGCCCGGATATTTTTCTGCGATAATTTTCTCTGTTTCGTCCAAATCCTTCTTAAAGTGTGCGTGTTCGTACTGGTTGCGGACGGTTTCTATGTAGTAGTTTCTCTTCTTTGGAAGAATGACATCATATTTTGTCAGCAGATTTTCATAATCCGCCTTAGTAAATATGGCTTCCTTCTTCTTTTTTATATCCTTTGCATGAACCTTATGTCCAAAGTACCGGCGATAGTGGCAAAGACCGATATATTCGCAGTCTAGATTTTTCCAGGCCCAGTATAAAGCGGTTAGTTCACAGTAATTCGGATTTTTATCGGAAATGTTATCTCCTGTATTATCCGGAATATATCCCAATGCAGGATGCAGAGCGGCTCCTACTTGAATCGGTAAATATACTGAATCGTCAGGCATCCAATATCTCTTGTGCGCCGCCACCAGAATTTTTATATCCATTCTCCTCTGCTCTCTTATATCAATTTTCTTCTTTCTGATTTTTCACAATGTACTTTCTCAAATCTTCATGGAGAATTTTCTTGTAGTCCTCTACCCCAGGCTGATCAAACGCATCTACATTTTCCATGGCCCCTTCATAGGCAATGGTAAGGAAAAAGAAATACATGAGTGCCCCTACGTGAAAAGGTGTTAATTCCTTAATAGAAATATGGCAACTCATCCGGCCTTCGTTTGCCAGCGCTTCTTCATTCGCTCTTCTTGCTGCGTCCAACATACGACTCATAGGAACCATGCCACTTACGCCCTTTTCATCACAGAGGACAAAAAGATCAGAAGGCAGGTGTTCTACAGAAATGAACTGGATCAACTTATTCTTCTGTCCCTGCTGATGTTCCTGTGTAAGAGAATGCATATCTGTGGTTCCCACAGAAGCTACCGGAATACGCCCATTATACACTTCGTTCCCCTGCATATCATACTTTTTCCCCAGGGATTCCCCCAAAAGCTGAGCATACCACCAGCCGAAAGGCCTGAGCTTGTCCCCATAGGGCATAATAACTTCCTCGGTAATGCCATATTTCTTTGTGGCAATGTATTTCAAAGCAGCCAGCAAAAGAGCCGGATTTTCTTTCATATCCTCAGATTGGCACGCCTCTTCTACCATCTGTGCACCTTTCAGGAAATTTTCTATATCTATCCCGGCCAGGCTGGCAAACACCAGGCCTACCTGAGAAAAAATACTGAACCGGCCACCGATTCCATCGGGGACAGTGAAACAAGGGAAATGTCGTTCTTCTGCTAACGGTCGGATTCTTCTCTTTTCCTTATCGGTAATGGCCATGAGATGAATATCACAAACATCGGCAAGCAGTTTCTTTAATCCCCTTACTGCAGTAACCGGTTCGATAGTCGTGCCGGATTTGGAAATTACCAGAAACAGTACTCGCATCCGACGGTCCTTCAGTCGCTTTGCCTCCCTGGAAATACAGGAAGAAAGTTCTGTCAGGCTGACAGGATCTACATTCTGCCCTGCAAAATAGAACTGAGGATAGCCATTTCTTTCATCTTTAGTAAGCTGGTTCCAATAGGGGCCACAGAATAAATCAAAAAGCACCTGGTTTCCCAGATAAGATCCACCAATACCAATAGAAATGACAGCATCATAGGATTTAGCCTTTTCCCCCAAAGAAAGAAGGTCCTTCTTCTCTTCTTCGGAAATCAGCACATTCTCCTTAAGGAGATAAGGAAGATGAGGAAAGAGGGCGGAACTGCCATCCGGGCCTTTCCCAGTGCGTCTCAGCTCCGCCACATCCATAGCCGCCTGCTGGATGCAAGGACTATAAGTCACTAAATCTTCCTTCGTCACATTCCATGAATTTCCCAAAAGATTCATAACATCAATAAAAAGATCTCCATTTAGATTCATGCGTATGCTCCCATTTAATAAATTTGTACAGCTCACTGAATTACCTGGAACGTACGTTTATTTTTCAAACAAATAAATATCACCCATATAGGAATCCACCACTTTATATTTTTTATATCCAGTCGCCTGAGTCATCTGCTTTACAAACACATCCTTATTCATTTTGCAAGTATAAGTTTTATAAGCTAGGAATGCTTGGTGATCTTGTTTATATGACTTTAATAAATTGGATAAGTCTTTTATATCACTCTCGGCAAGTAATAGTGATTGCTTAGTCATTCGCATTGTTAAAGCCTCATGCATTACCGGCCAAAAACCTTTCTGCCCATTAACTATAATGAATGCGATATCAGAATCATAATCCTGTGTTATTGTATTTAGCATCTTAGAATAATTCGGATCATAGGCAAATAAATTTTTCGTTCTATACATATTCAAGGAGAAAATAACTGTCATTATAATTACCAGCATCTCAAGATACTTTATAGATTTATGATTAATATTCACAATGCATACTGCCAAAGAGACAACTAACACAGAAATCAATGGATAAGTAATAACCAAATATCTAGTTACAATATATGGTGCGATTTTTGAAATAGTGCAAAAATATCCAACAATTATAAAAATAGTATAACAAATAATTTGTGAAAAAAGTGCTAAGCGAATGTGAAAATAAATATCATCATTAATAATATGCGTATGTAAATCTATAGATATTCCATCATCATGGTTAATTGATAATTGTATGTCTACAAATCTCAGTAATAGTGAAACAAAAAAAGCACTAATAAAAAATGCTATGACCCAATTAGCATGTCCACCAAACATATCTTTGCTTATTATATGTGCAAACGCCCTTACATTCTCTCCAAAAGGTGCAGTAACTAAATTTCTAAAAGCTTCATTTCCTTGATTACCCACCTTTCCTGTAATCTGGTTAATCGCTGCTGGGAAAATAATAATAACTGCCCCTAAGATTCCCAGATAGCCAATACAGTATTCAAGTAAATGCTTATATTCCTTCTTAAATAGTAAGTATATAGAATACCCTGCCGAAACAAAAAATTGAAATATTAAAAAATAATATTGTGTTAAAATACCTAATAATGAAAATAGAAGTACCATTATCAATGAATTTCTATTAAATCGATTCATTAATTTTAAATGCAGATAATAAGATATAACTGCCCATAAGGACAACAAGCCATACATCCGAACATAAACTGCATTATTAATTACGCCCCAGCTAAACCCATAAAACAGGCAAAGCAATAATGCTGTATATCTTTTTTTGAAAATAAGAGTCCCTATATTATATATAACAAATTGCGATAATAAAAAAAATACTATATTAGGGATGATTCCAAACCATTTACTATAAATATTAGGAAAAAAAGAGCAAATAGTATGGATTATCAGGTAATAAAGTGGTGGATGTACATCCAAAGACTGATTATAAAATACTGAGCCATAATTAAAACCATATGCCGGATTAACCGTTAAAACACTATTCCAAAAATCAGGCGATAACCATTTTCCATAATATGGTGAAGCATCAATTGTCCCTAAAAAAGGTTCATAATAGCGATTTGCTAAATTAAATGTCCACTGTTCATCCCCAAACAGCCAATTCTTCTGAATACCAAAATATGTAATAACTATAATTTGCAAAGCTAAAATACATATAAAAGAGCCATAATATCTTACTGCTGACCTTATCTTTTCCATTTTATCTCTCTTCTCTTACAATAAAAATCTGCCGCTTCTTCGTTTCCAAATAAATCTTAGCTATATAAAGCCCCATAATCCCCAGAGCCAGCAGGATCAAACCGCCCAGCAGCGTAATAATGCAGACCAGCGAAGGCCACCCAGCCGCCGGATCCCCATAAAGCAGCGCACGGATAACAATAAAAACCAGTGCAATGAACGACACCCCACACATGAGAATCCCCATGACGGAAGACAAATAAAGCGGAACCGTCGTATAAGCCAGAATACCTTCGATGGAATACTTGAAAAGCTTCCAGAAAGACCACTTCGTCTCTCCAGCGCTCCGCTCCACATTCTCATAGGCCAGCCACTTTGTGTGAAACCCTACCCAGCTGAAAATGCCTTTTGAAAAGCGATTATACTCACTATCCTGAATCACCGCATCCACCATCTGACGGCTCATCATTCGATAATCCCTAGCTCCGTCCACAATCTCTGTATCCGACAGCTCATTGATAATCTTATAAAAAAGGCGCGCAAAAAAAGAGCGGATTTGCGGCTCCCCTTTCCTCGTTGTTCTTCGCGTGGCCACACAATCATAATCCGTATCCGAATTATGAAGTATCTGCCACATTTCAGGCAACAAAGATGGAGGATCCTGCAAATCCACATCCATAGTTACTACATAATTGCCCTTCGCCATCTGAAGTCCGGCATAAAGGGCTGCTTCTTTACCAAAATTACGAGAGAAAGAAATGTAACGGACTACCCCCCCCGATTTTTTATTCAGGTCACGCAAAATAGCGAGGGTATTGTCCTTACTCCCGTCATCCACGAAACAATATTCAACTTCTGCATCAATCTGCCCCTTGATTTTCTCTACCGTATCATAAAAAATCGGTATTGTAGCTTCCTCATTAAAGCAAGGTACTACTATAGATAAAAGTTCCAACGCTCTGATCCCCTTATCAACGACCTTGTCATGTTACAAAATATTATAGCACACCTTTGCCATAATAAAAGAAATTGACCAGGGCACTACAAGCAGCATAATTCCCTACACCATCATTTTAAAGGGGCAACATCAGAGCCCACCCTCATTACGTGGCTCCGTTATAATCTGGAAAATAATCCAAAGGCAACACAGTCAACATGAAGTCCGACCGTCTGCAATTCTCCGGCCCACATCAATCCTCAAATCTTTTCCTCAAAACTCCTCTTCCCGTCTCATCGTCTGAAGTCTGAATACCTAGTCATCTGCGGTCTCAAAACTCAAATCTCAAATCTCAATTCTATATATCATATATCCAGCGTCTTCAAATACGCCCCGAATTCCTCTCCCAGATCTTCTCTCCGCAATGCAAACTCCACCACCGCTTTCAGATACCCCAGCTTATTGCCTGTATCATATCGCTTGCCGGTAAAATTATAGGCATACACATTCCCGCATCGGGCCATGACACGGAGGGCATCGGTGAGTTGGATTTCTCCTCCTTTGCCCGGCTTTGTCTGTTCAAGGATATCAAAGACTTCAGGAGTAATCACATACCTTCCCAAAGCAGCAAAACGGCTGGGTGCTTCTTTAATCGACGGCTTTTCGATCATATCCACCACCTTCAGCAGATCCGGATTTTCCGTTCTTTCTCCCTGAATAATGCCATAGGCAGATACTTTCTCCTCCGGTACCACCTGACAGCCTACTACTGTACTTCCCGTTTCATAGTAACGGTCCATGAGCTGCTTCAGTGCCGGCTCTCCATTTCCTGTGTATACAATATCATCACCCAGGATAACGCCGAAGGGCTCTCCATCTACAAATTCTCTGGCACAGAGGATGGCATCACCAAGGCCTCTCATATAAGGCTGGCGCACGTAGTGCACCTTGATGTCGGAAATCTTCCGGATTTCTTCCAGCTCTTTCGTCTTTCCAGATTCCACCAGGTGCTGTTCCAATTCAGGAGAAGAATCAAAATGGTCCTCGATCGCCCGCTTGGCATGGCCGGAAATAATGAGGATTTCCTGAATTCCGCTGGCCAGGATTTCTTCCACAATATACTGAATAGCCGGTTTATCTACAATAGGCAGCATTTCCTTGGGCATAGCTTTTGTTGCTGGAAGGAAACGAGTACCAAAGCCTGCGGCGGGTATGACTGCCTTACGAATTTTCCTCAATAATAATGTCTCCTTTTAATGAATTCTATAAAATCATAGTTACCCTGAAATCGAAATCGTCAAAGCAACTTATAGACTTATTAACGACAAGCCCCTACCAAATCGTCCACACTACATAAATCCGAATTCTCTTTTTCATTCGAAACTCTATCACTGATACCGTAGAAAGAAACCGCACTCAAAATCTCACCCCAAAAAAGACTACTTTATTAATTGTATAAATAGCCATCCTCAGTCTGGATTTCCTTTTATTTCTTCTTGGCAATCCATACTGAAACCAGTACTACGCCAAGCATACCGCCCAGCACAAAACCAATGATGGCATATTTTTTGCCGATTCCTTCACGGCTTGACGTAAAATCATTTTCTATCAGGTTATAATGATCAATCGTCTTTAATTCCACATTAGGAATATTCACCGCTGCAACTTTTTGGAAATAAGACTCATATATATCCAAAAGTCTACCTGCATTTTCCTCTATGTAAGCCTCATCTTTTCCATCCCTCTTAGAAAAGGTCACTATCAGTTCGTATGTCCCAGGGCTGATCTTATTAGCCCTAAAGTGTTCCCCTTCCCAAGAGAATTTCTTAGAAGTTTTCATAACTTCCCAACCACTGTCCAATTTACTCATATTAAAAGACGACTCCAATTGGGCTTTAAGTTTTGTTAAATTGGGCCATGCATAAAGACCTTTGTCTACGACAATTTCCTGTCCTGACAGCATAGGCACTTCTCCAAACTGCACCACTCGTATATAGGTCATATCTCCGGATGCCGGAACTCCGGGATGTATCTTTTCTTTTTCTATATACAATCCCCCCGCACATAGTACGGCACAAATCAATATTACATACCATTTTCTCAAAATTTCCTTAGCCCACTTCATATTTTTCTCCTTGTTTTTGATTCCATTTATTCAACAATATGCTGCCAATAATCAATACAATCCATAAAAAAGTTTGCTGTGTGGTCGTTACCTCGTTAAAAAATCGTTCTTCTCTTCCCATTAAGAAAATAGGGAATACACTGGATGAATATACTAGAATCATCCAATCCTTCATGCCAAAATAATATATCGCACGATAAGCCAATGTATAGATATACCCAATCAAGAAAGAAATGATTCCACAACCGATGAAGCCATAATCCACTATATAGCGATAAAATGACGTATACACATTCGTAGTGATATAGCCAAAATCCACAAAAGAACGGATATAGCCTGTATACTCCGGCAAATCCATCCCCAGCTTACGTAATATAGAATAACCCGAATTTAATGTACAACCACCTATATATTCATTCTCCGGAGCATATAAAAGGATTTGATTCAAGTACACATCTAAAGCAGATATGTTCGTTCCGCCATAATGTGCCAGCACGCGAAGGGTAGCACCTAAATTTGCAATCTTACCATTCCATAATCCCAATCCGATAAAGAAAAAGAAGAAGGCAATCACACCAATACCGACAATCCGCAGTTCTTTTTTGACATTTTCTTCTGCATGCCCATTGCTCCGCCGCCAGACTAAAAGAAAACTCACCACCGCAAAAATGACCAAATACAGAAACGCCTGCCGGCCGCCGGTAATGATAACCGTCATGGGATAAAACAAGACTAGGCTTCCCCACTTGAGGCATTCCCGATACGCCTTGGCAAATAGATTCCTCCATATCTCCGTTAAAGCGATGTAGGCAATCCCTTTCACCAAAAGCCCACCATATTTAAAAACCTTACTAAAGCGAAATTTTTCATGAGCCTGCCCATCTGTGATAGCAAGCAGCATTCCACCCAAAGAATTCGTAGTAGTTAATCTATGTGCTATATCCAAAAACTCCTTGAAGTTAAGACAAACAATGACTCCACATATTACAAGGCATCCCAAATAAACCTTCCGCTGCAGAGGAAGCACTTCTATTTTTTCATTAAGTTTTCCCGCCCTTCTATCAGGCACAACTAAGGATGCCGACCAAGTCCCCATAACAAAGAGAAATGCCATTCCTAAAATTACCATCGAGGTATTAAAGTGAAATGGCAAATCCCAAGCACTTGCTACCACCAAATCCAGTCCGCAGCAAGCTGTGACACCCCCGGTAAAAATGACTGCCGGATGCAATAAATCATACTTCACACGAACAATGATAAGCCCCCATGCAAGAAATAAAATTCCTACTGTCAAAAGTAAAAATCCTTCCTCATGACCATATACGGACGGAATCAAATAAAACGCTTTGCCCATACTCTTCCTACTTTCAATTCAATCAGTGTTTTTGCACTGTCTCACTAATTCTCTCTAAGAATCTTCCCCTCCACCACCTTCATCAAATACTGCCCATAAGGACTCTTCCCATACTGCTTAGCGCTTTCGGCGAGGGCTTCTTTGTCTATCCAGCCATTGATGTAGGCGATTTCTTCGGGCATGGAAATATGGATGCCCGCTCTTGTCTCGATGGAACGCACGAAGACAGAGGCATCATACAGGGAATCCATGGTTCCCGTATCCAGCCAGGCATACCCGCGGCCCAGGGTAATGACATTGAGTTTTCCTTTTTCCAAGTAGATTTTATTCAGGTCCGTGATTTCCAGCTCACCGCGAGCAGAGGGCCGGATGGTCTTTGCGTATTCGCACACGTGGCCGTCATAGAAATACAGTCCCGTGACTGCATAGTTCGACTTCGGATGCGCCGGTTTTTCTTCGATAGACTTCGCCCTTCCCTGCTCGTCGAAATCGATGACGCCGAAACGCTCCGGATCATCCACATAGTAGCCAAAGACCGTGGCTCCCTCTTTATTCGACGCAGCTTCCTTCAGATACTTCGTCAGTCCGGCGCCATAGAAAATGTTATCCCCCAGAATCATAGCGCAGGGTTCGCCACCGATGAAATCCTCTCCCAGGATAAAGGCCTGGGCCAGACCGTCCGGAGACGGCTGCTCCTTATAGGAAAGATGATTCCCATATCGACTGCCATCGCCCAGAAGTCTCTCGAAATTTGGCAGATCCTTGGGTGTAGAAATAATCAGGATATCCCGTATCCCCGCCAGCATCAGTGTGGAGAGAGGATAAAAAATCATGGGCTTGTCATAAATAGGAAGCAGCTGCTTCGAAGTCACCATAGTTAACGGATAAAGCCTTGTGCCGGAACCTCCAGCCAAAATAATGCCTTTCATTTTATGCCTCCTGGCATAATCAATCATAATATTACGTATATAAAATTATTTTACAAATTCATGAAAACCACCAGTACATATATCAGTGCATTTAAACATCAGCATGACTTATTGAAATAAGTAAAACTGTGCTTACACTCTAACCATACCAATAATCCGCTGCAGACTGCGTCTGTGGACAAGCATAAACACCAGATATGCCGCACCATATACTGCCATGCAAAGGAAACTGTCAAACAACCAGCCGCTGATGATGAAAATGCCACACATCAGCAGATCTTCCAGTATATTTTTCCGCAAATCCAGCCCAAGAAGCTTCGTCACATGATACTCTGCCAGCACACAACGGAAAGCATAGACCAGAACAATAGAAAAGACCGTCGCATCCAGACTATGCCATATTCCCACCGTAAAGATAGTAACAATCAGAGAAAACACCACACTCATCGCATTGATTTCCAACATGAGGAACTCTCTCCTCATACTCTTTAGGTATGTATTAATTAAAAGTGTCACTTTACTCTCAAAAACGCACACTGGAAAAAGAACACTCATATAGACCAGACTATCAGCATACTTGGGAAGCCACAAAGATAAAATATATCGAACCGGATAATATCCGATAAGACCGGCAAACAGCAGAAACGTCAAAGCATTCCTGATAACCGCATATATCTCCGACCGCTTTCCCTCGTCCATCCGCTTCACAATAGGGAAAAAGACAACACTCACGGAATTAATGAAAACCATAAGGAAATTAGATACTCCCAATGTCAGAGAGACCTTACCGAAAGTCGCCACATCCCATCCCATGGAAATCCCGTAGCGCACAATACCGATAATCAAGATACTGGCGATATTGGCCAGCATTAATTTAATCCCCACGCTGATATTTTCATAGGCTTCATAAAGGACTTCTCGAAGCGGATAAAATCTAGGAATTAATAATCTTCTACAAAAATAAACCGCCATAAGAGCCATTACTGCAGTAGAGCAATACTTAGCAATATAAAAATATCGAAATTGGTATTTCCCAGATAAAAGTATAAGCAAGACGCAAAAGAAAAAGACAACGCCTTCTGTTATAAGTAAGGCTGCATATTTTTTTATTTGATTAACCATTTGGAGAATCAAACTACTCATGCCATATAAATGTGCCAATGGGGATATCCAAATTGCACATAGTAAAGCTGTCAATTTAACAGAATCATTAACGAAATATGGAGCGCAAAAAGAAAGGATAAGAGCAAAAAGGATTTGAAAAGATACATTAAGATAATACTGACCTGCAAACAGCTTTGAATCTAATCGTTGCAAATCATAGCCTGCAAAGCGAAGATATATGCCATCTTCCAAGCCAAAGGCTAGGAAGCCTACATACGAATAATAAAATAAAAATAACTGCCAAAGGCCATAATCCTCAACAGATAAAAATTTGGGCACAATCATGACCATAAAAATAGAAACGCCCAATGAAACGAGATTAGCTAAAAAGGTGTAAGATATCCTTTTCAATATTGCATTAATTGCCATTTGAGTACCTATCCAAGACTATAATTTTAAAGATCCGAACCTTCTATGGTTATAATCCCGCCACCCTTTCAATGCATACTTGAACTTTCTATATTTATCTGGTTCAGCTAAAAGAATTTTAATCATCCATTTAATTATGTTCCAATAATAATCTGTCCTAACTTCTGGATACTTGTCGCACACATAAAGTCTATTTCGCATAATATAATACTGTCGAATGTACGACTCATTAAGGGCCGTAAAATGAAAACCCAATATGCATTTATGAATTGGATCACCGACATGATGAGAAAAAATTACTTTATTATATTTATACAACTTATAACCAGCTTTATTGCATCTATAGCAAAACTCTAAATCAACCTCATCTATGAAAAGACTTTCATTATAACCGCCACACTGCATTGCTAATTTTACCCTGACTATATTACCCGACGTTACGCAGGATTTTACTTCAGATAAAATTGAATTAGGAACTGCTTTTCTTTTTAATTCTTCTTGAAATGTGGGGCAAATACCATATACATTCTCATCTGCTTTAGATAGACAAGATAGATATTCGGGAATATGCTCTGTCATAAAACGCGAATCCTGATCCATTGTCAAAAGCCACTGAAAACCTTCCTTGTCTGCTAATTGTAATGCTTGATTTAAGCACGCAGCAATGCCCTTATTTTCTCCCGTCCAAAAATACGTAACGCATGTGGTTTTTTCTACTTTTTCTTTTATATCTTCATGTGGAGATGGAGAATTGTCAAAAATATAAAAATGTCCTAAAAAAGAAGCATAGCTTAAAAGATTTCCAACGACATCCTTATCCGGGTTATATAATGTTACAACTCCAGCTAATATCATAAAAACCCCCTATTCAAAGCAGTAAGACGAATATTAAAAATTTATAAATGCACTTTTCATCAATATAAATTTATACATCAGCTTTCCCGCTTTAAAATCGGGCAGATTACCAATAAGTACTACTGAAATCGATAACCAGATAGCTGATTGCGGTCGGCGGCTCCTTTCACGTTGCCGCACTCTCTTACTATCTCAAAACTTAAACGTATCCTTCAGCCCCAGCCATTTCTGGTCTTTATCACTGAGGTTCAGCGGAGTGCCGTCATCCAGGGTATACCCTTCTGCCGAGCAGCTTCCCTGATAAGTGCCTTTCACATGGGGCCACCGGATACCGATTTCCGGATCATTCCAGGCCATGCCGCCTTCATCATTGAGGTGCCAGAAATCATTGACCTTGTAGCAGAATTCAGCTACATCGGAAAGGACCAGGAAACCATGGGCAAAGCCTTCGGGAATAAGAAACTGCTTTTTATTTTCCTCTGTCAGCTCTACGCCATACCATTTTCCATAAGTGGGAGAATCAGCCCGAAGGTCTACGGCCACATCGAAGACACTGCCGCGCACAGCCCTCACCAGCTTGCACTGGGGATAGTGTTTCTGGAAATGGAGACCGCGGAGTACGCCTTTTGTACTCATGCTCTGGTTGTCCTGTACAAAGTTGATATGGAATCCTGCTTTCTCCATATCCCTCTGGTTATAGGTTTCCATGAAATAGCCCCGTTCATCTCCATGGACGGCGGGCTCAATGATGCAGAGGCCATCAATACCTCCCACATTTTTTGTCACTTTGATTTGTCCCATATATTCTCCTTCTGTTTGTTTTCAGTATTATAACATCGCTAAATGTAGAGTTATAAGCTATCAGCTATCGGCTTCCGGCTGCTGGCTACCGGCTATCGGCTGCCAGCCAAAATTCCTACTTTCGACGTATGCTTGGGTTCGCGTTTTCCAATCTTTTCATAAATCCGTAAATCATTCTTCCCAGCTGATCCAGCCGCTGATTGATTTTATTTGTCCGCTCTTCGCTCATATAGCTTCGACCGGATGCAATATATACTTGCGTCTGCAATTCATATAAAGAGCCTCTTGCAATGCTTAGGAAGTGATAGAATTCCTTATCTGACTGCCTCCCATATCCCTCTGCGATATTAGAAGGGATAGAAACGGCTGCCCTCTCCATTTGGTTCACCAGCCCATATCGCTCATGATTCGGGAAGGCATCCGCAACATCATATATCATCATAGTCAGTTCCATTGCTTTTTGCCAGACCTCTAAGTTTCTATAATCCGCCACAATATCCTCCTTCGAAAATAAATGCGTTAGCGAAGGAAATTCAATATTTCAGAAATCAGCGCATCAGCGCCGCCCCTCAAAAGCCGATAGCCGGGAGCCGCGAATCGGGACCGGGAGCCAGCAGCCGGAAGCCGGGAGCCAGCAGCCGCCCCCATCAGCCTCCAGGAGCTCCGATTTCCTTCAGATATCTTCTCAGCGCATCCTTCCATTCCGGCAGCCTTGTGAAGCCGGCCTTATCCAGTGAGCTTTTATCCATGCGGCTGTTCAGCGGCCGGACAGCCTTAGTGGGATAGTCCGAGGAAGGGATAGGCCGAATGCGGCAGGAGAAATTGGCTTCTTTCATGATGGCTGCTGCGAACTCAGCCCAGTTGGTGATGCCTTCATTCGTTGCATGATAGATTCCATATTTCTCAGTCTCTACCATATCACAGAGCAGCGGCGCCAGGTCTGCCGTATAGGTTGGGGAGCCCCACTGGTCTGCCACAACAGTCAGTTCATCATGGGTCTGCCCCAGGCGGAGCATGGTTTTGATAAAGTTATTTCCATTTTTACCAAAGACCCAGGAAATGCGGACGATGAAATATTTCGTAAGTTCCATCTGTACGGCCTCTTCACCAAAAAGCTTGGTCAGTCCGTACACATTCAGCGGCGCTGCAGAGGCATCTACTGTAAAAGCCTCCGTGCCCTGCCCTTTAAACACATAATCGGTGGATATGTAAAGCATCTTCGCATCAATTTTTTTAGCAGCCTTCGCGAGAGCCAGCGTTCCCTTTGCATTGACATCCATGGCCCTGCCATATTCATCTTCCGCCTTATCCACGGCTGTATAAGCAGCACAGTGAATAACAGCATCCGGATGATACGCAGTCACTACTTTCTCTACTTCCGCCGGAACGGTCAAGTCCATATCTTTGGAACCGACGCCTTTGTATTCGATATGACGTCTTTCCAGTTCCTTAGCTACGTCATAACCAAGCTGACCGGTCACTCCTGTTACAAGAACTTTCATTATAGGTATACTCCTTTATTAGTTTACCGCTATCGGCTGTCAGCTGCCGGCTACTGGCTACCGGCTGTCGGCTGCCAGCCAAAATTCCTACTTTCGACGTATGCTTGGGTTCGCGTTTTCCAATCTTTTCATAAATCCGTAAATCATTCTTCCCAGCTGATCCAGCCGCTGATTGATTTTATTTGTCCGCTCTTCGCTCATATAGCTTCGACCGGATGCAATATATACTTGCGTCTGCAATTCATATAAAGAGCCTCTTGCAATGCTTAGGAAGTGATAGAATTCCTTATCTGACTGCCTCCCATATCCCTCTGCGATATTAGAAGGGATAGAAACGGCTGCCCTCTCCATTTGGTTCACCAGCCCATATCGCTCATGATTCGGGAAGGCATCCGCAACATCATATATCATCATAGTCAGTTCCATTGCTTTTTGCCAGACCTCTAAGTTTCTATAATCCGCCACAATATCCTCCTTCGAAAATAAATGCGTTAGCGAAGGAAATTCAATATTTCAGAAATCAGTGCATCAGCACCGCCCCTCAAAAGCCGAAAGCCGATAGCGGACAGCGGATTATTTATCCCCATACATTTTCTTATAGTAATTCTGATACTCTCCGCTCACGATTTCCTGCCACCAGGGCTTGTTATCCAGGTACCAGCGGATTGTCTTCTTGATGCCATCAGCAAATTTCGTCTCCGGCAGCCAGCCCAGTTCTTTATGAATCTTTGCGGGATCAATGGCGTATCTGCGGTCGTGACCTTTTCTATCCTTCACATAGGTAATAAGGCTCTCCGGCTTGCCCAGCTCTTTGAGGATGAGTTTTACAATATCAATGTTTGCCATTTCATTATGGCCGCCGATATTGTAGATTTCCCCTACGGTGCCTTTATGAATAATCAAGTCGATAGCCTTGCAGTGGTCTTCCACATAGAGCCAGTCCCTCACGTTTTTGCCATCTCCATATACGGGAAGCGGTTTATCAGCCAGTACATTGGCAATCATTAAAGGAATGAGTTTTTCCGGAAACTGGTAGGGCCCGTAGTTATTGCTGCAGCGGGAAATCGTGGCGGGGAGGCCATAGGTCCGATGGTATGCACCCACCAGGAGATCCGCCCCAGCCTTGGAGCTGCTGTAGGGAGAGCTGGTATGGAGCGGCGTCTTTTCCGTGAAGAAAAGGTCCGGCCTGTCCAGCGGCAGGTCCCCATACACCTCATCCGTAGAAACCTGATGATACCGCTCTATGCCATATTTCCTGCAGGCGTCCATGAGAACCGATGTACCGATGATGTTCGTTTCCAGAAAGATTTCCGGATTCAAGATGGAACGGTCCACATGGGATTCTGCCGCAAAATTCACCACCACATCCGGATGCTCTTCTTCAAAGAGTCCATAAACCGCATCCCTGTCGCAGATATCCATCTTCACAAAGCGGAAATTCGGCTTATCCATCACAGGAGCCAGAGTAGACAGATTCCCCGCATAAGTCAGCTTGTCCAGGCAGATGATACGATAGTCCGGATACTTCTTCATCATGTAAAATATAAAATTAGAACCAATAAATCCGGCGCCGCCGGTGATGATGATAGTCATTGCCATACTCCTTATCCTTATATCAGCAAGTAAATGAAACGTGCATAGTCCACAGACTATGCACTAATTTTTTTAATTGTCTTTCAAAATCTTTCCTTCTACTACTTTCATGAGATACTTCCCATAAGGGCTCTTCCCATACTGCTTGGCACTTTCAACAAGATCCTTTTTATCAATCCAGCCATTAGCATACGCAATTTCTTCAGGCATGGAAATATGAATGCCCGCTCTGGTTTCAACAGATTTTACGAATACAGACGCTTCATATAAAGAATCCATCGTCCCAGTATCTAACCATGCATACCCGCGGCCCAGGGTGATTACATTGAGCTTACCTTTTTCCAGATAGATTTTATTCAGGTCCGTGATTTCCAGCTCACCGCGAGCAGAGGGACGGATGGTTTTTGCATATTCGCACACATGGCCGTCATAGAAATAAAGGCCTGTCACTGCATAGTTGGACTTCGGGTGTGCCGGTTTTTCCTCAATGGACTTCGCCCTTCCCTGCTCATCGAAATCAATGACGCCGAAACGCTCCGGATCATCCACATAGTAGCCGAAGACCGTGGCTCCCTCTTTATTTGCAGCAGCCTCTTTCAGATACTTTGTCAGTCCGGCGCCGTAGAAAATATTATCGCCCAGAATCATGGCGCAGGGTTCACCATCTATGAAATCCTCTCCCAGGATAAATGCCTGGGCCAGGCCGTCCGGAGATGGCTGCTCCTTATAGGAAAGATGAATCCCATACCGGCTGCCATCGCCCAGAAGCCTTTCAAAATTCGGCAGATCCTGAGGAGTGGAAATAATCAGGATGTCCCGTATCTCCGCCAGCATCAGTGTGGAAAGCGGATAAAAAATCATGGGCTTGTCATAAATCGGAAGCAGCTGCTTCGATGTCACCCTGGTTAATGGATAAAGCCTTGTGCCGGAACCACCGGCGAGAATAATACCTTTCATAGAAGCCCCCTCATATAGCTATCTAACTATTACCAATTTATTTATTATAAGTTATTATTATTCATTTTCGTCATCTTATAACACTAGATTCTATTTAATAAAATATTTAATTTAAAAAATATCGTTCCTGAGAATGAATTTCTCCTAATATACGGATTAAGAAGAATATACATCTTCGCATATATATTATTTTTGTAATTTTTAAAAAAAGTGCAGACTTTCCTATCGTGCAAAGATAATTCCAAATTATATCCGCTTAGCAAGTCCCCTCCCACATTGTAATATATATCCTTATCTCCTTTAATAAATCTCTTTAACCGCAACCACTGTCCCCGATGCGGTTGCCCAGTAGTAGATACGCTAGTTTCATACCGAATATAGTCAAATTTTACTTGATTTATAAAATATATTTTTCCGAGTAAGTAGCAAACCACTCCTACCCAATAATCATGTCCATAATTACCCATCGGCCTATATCTTTGTAGTAATTCCATTGCTTTTTTGTTCCAAGTCATAGAGCATCCTTGAAAAAATTCTTCCGCATAAATAGCATCATGATGAGCAGGAAATACGGGCCTCTTCGGAGGTTGCGGCGTTATAGGATTTAAATTTTTATCCGTAGTTCTACAATTCACTTGCACTAATTTAGCGCAGTCTACAGTATCTTCTTCCATTAATATAACAGATGAGCATTCTTTATCTTCATACCAAAAATCATCTTGATCAGAGAATGCATAGTAATCATATGTTCCCGCATCTTGTAATAATCTAAAAAAACTTTTTTTCCAACCCAAGTTTTCCCCCAGTTCTACCTCTACCTGATTGGGATATTTATCTGCATATTCAAGAATAATTTTTCTGGTTTGATCCTTAGATCCATCATCTCTAATCAACAAATGGATATCAACATCTCTTTGATTCAAAATACTATCAATCTGTCTGCGAATATATTTTTCTCCATTATATGAAGATAATAATACTTGAACGCTTTTCATTTTGACCTTCCCATATTTACTAGCCTTAAAATTAAATTACATACATTCATGGCATCTATGCATTTTAAACACTTTCGATTCTTACACTGAACATACAGTTTACTGCCATAGCAAAATTGTTGTACACACACTCCACGATTAACAACAAAAACTGCTTTCGATGAATAAGCGCCATGCGACTGCGGATTTGTAGGTCCAAAAATAGAAATAGTAGGAACACTAGCTGCATCAGCAATATGCTGCATACCAGTATCTACTCCAACCACGACATCACATAGTGAGGCCAGTGCGATAGACTCTTTAATAGACGTCTGTCCAACCAGATTACAGATACCGTTGCCCAATGTCTGATGCTCGCGCAAATAAGGCAGCAGTCCTGTTTCAGCCTTTCCTCCTATCAAAACGATAGTAAAAGGATCATTCATATGACTTTGCAGCTGCTTAATCAGATTTGACATATTAGCAATTCCCCATGAACGGGTATAAACCTTCCTCGTTCGAAGGAACCTATTTTTCAGGCTATAATCCGCATCACCGATACAAATGCCAATAATCGGGTGCTTCAGGTTATCTTTACCGATTTTCGCTTTTACGGCAGAAAGGCTTTCCCTATCGGGATACAGCTTCGGATATATCTTCTGTTTTGGCAAGGGACAAATGGCTGATATTCCCTGTAGATTGGCATCTACAAAATGATATTTATCTTTTAATGAATCAAAGAATACTCCCTGCGTTTGTAATCCGATATGCTTCTTTGGTGCAATCATTTTCATAAAGATATTAGCTTTTCTTACAGGTGTAACAGCAGAGCTTATTCCATAGTCAAAGTGCATCATGTGTAATTGACGAATAACTTGAAAAGACCGCTTGAGATTTTTATAAATATCAAGGCAGATAATCTGATTTACCGGAATTTCCGACCGTTCTATAATATCAGCCGCTGCAACAAATTTTACCAGAACAGTAATATAGGCTTCCGGATAGGTCTTACGGATCAGCTCTATTGTTGGAAGCATGCAGACTGTATCCCCCAGCCCGTGAAGTGATTCTATCAGTATCTTCATAGCTCAAGTCTTTCCAAAATAAATTTATGAAATAGTAAAATTCTAAAAGCGACAAATAAAGTCCAACTAATTAGATTTTGTCATCAAGCAAATAGTCTCCTCAACCATCCGCTCCATTTTGTAATTGCTCTGAAAATCTTCTTCTGCTTTCTTTCCCATTTCCACAAGTGTCTTACTGTCTATCTGCTCCAAAAGAGCGACCAGCGTCTCCGGCTTTTCAATTTGAAAAACATAACCATTTTCTCCATTTTTTACAATCTCCGGCAAGGCACCGCAATTGCTGGCAATAACCGGTTTACCATACTTCATGGCTTCCACTGCAACAAGGCCAAATGCTTCCCATCGGGATGGCATAATGACAGCATCACAGGCAGCATAATAATTTCCAACTTCTTCATGAGGCACCCAGCCCAAGAATGTCAATCGACGGGTATCTTTCTTTTCAATGTGAGTACCGCCAATCACGTTATCACCGATAAGGTACAGATGAATGTCCCTGCGCCTGCACCTAGCGAAGGCCTGCAGCAGGTAGTCCACCCCTTTCTGTGGATCAAATCGACCAACGAAAAGGAGGTTAATGGTATCCTTTGAAAAATGAGCAGGACATTTTACTTTTGACTTCTCTTCTGAAATACCGCTATAGATAATATGCTGCTTTCTGGAGGGGAGTCCATATCTAAGAGCAGCCTCATATTCATATTTGGAAACATCTACCACTGCATCCGTTTTCAAGAGCAGAATACGTTCGATGCATGCATAGACTTTTCGTTTCCATTCCGCTGTATCTCTAAGAAAAGCCCATCCATGAGCATTATATAGGACACGGCAAGTTTTTCCAAGAAATAACATGGGAAATCGTACAAACAACCCTGCCCACGTGCTGTGGCAGTAAATCACGTCCGGCTTCAGCCGTCTGATTTCTTTCCAGACCGCTGTCATTGCCGGCAGAATCTGAAAGATGCTCCGATGATAAGTATAATAATGCACCTGTCCTTCCGGTAAGGCCCATTTATGTTCAGAATTTTTATCAGAGCAGATAATGTAGTCCTTGATTTCAGTGTGGCATGGATGATTCAGGAGCATTGATATATAGGTTGCCACGCCGCCCTGTACATATTCTCCCACATGCAGTACTTTCATGCAATTTCCGCCATTTCCATCAATTGCATGAAAGCGTCTGGCATATATCGCTTCAGGCTAGGCCCAGGTACCGGACGTAGAGATTTTAACTCCTCATGTACCCCCCCCGGTTGACAATTCGATATAGAATTTTACCAACTTTTCTGCCTCTTTATATATCTCAAAACCTGCTTGCCTCAATTCGTCTCCTGCTTTCTTGTTTCTTTCACATTTTATAGATATAATTTCTTCCGCCCACATGGAAGCACCTGCCTCTAAATCCAAAAACTGTGCCGAATGAGTAAGACGCGTCTCTTTTGTCACCTTTGTGGAAAAGAGACAGGGAAGTCCATTTGCCTGGGCTTCCACTCCCACCACCGGCAGCCCTTCGTAATGTGAGGGCAAGACAAGAATATCCATCACATGATAGAAATCCTGTACATTATTTCTCAAGCCGAGGAATTTCACATGGTCTGTGAGTCCCAGTTTCCTTACCTTTTCTTCCATAGCCGGTCTCAAGGGCCCATCACCAACTAGAAGCAGCGCCATATGTGGATTTTTTTTATAGGCTTCTGCAAATACATCAATAAGGAATTCATGGTTTTTCTGAAACATGAACCGTCCTACATGGCCGATGACAAATTCATCGGCAAGCCCCAGCTCTTTCCTTAATAAATTTCTCTTTTGCGGATTAAAAGCATATTTCTTCAAGTCTATGGCATTATTGACGATAGTAACTTTCCCACTGTCCATCATTTTCCTGCCATGCATCCACTCTCCGGCCAGTCGGCTGCAGGCGAGGTAATGATTGGCAAACAGCCTGGCAAATGGACGCAGCATGAATTTCATGATGTTCCGCTTGGTTTCCCCCGGAGATGAAGTACTATGGTTATGAAGAATACGCACAGGAGCTCCAGCCGCCCATGCCGCAAAAAGTGAAAAAGCAGATAGTGTGTTCATATTGGAGTGAACGATGCGATAGTGATGCCTTTTGATAACTTTATAAATATCCCACATAAAAGCAATAGGATTTTTATAGTAGGGCGTCACTTTATACACCTTACCCCCCATGGCCTCAACTTTCTGAGTAATGTCGATTTTGTTATCATTATGAACAATGAAATCAAACTGCACTTTCGTACGGTCGATATGCTCATAATAATTCATGATCACAGCCTCTACGCCGCCTCCGGCTACAATCCCGATAATCTGCAATACCCGAATCGGCTCTTTCATTTACAAACTCCTTTGATCAGACAATTTTTGTAAGGCGAATTGCAATAAATAACGCAACACTTGTCACAAATTAGAAATTTCCTGTGTAAGCACCTCTGATGCAAGACATTTTCGTGGTCTTTCATTAATCAATGACACGCTGCTATCCAGCTCTTCCTGATTGATGGCAGAGAATAATGTCCCCTTAGGATAAAATTCTCTGAGCAGACCATTGGAATTTTCATTGGCTCCGCGCTGCCATGAGGAATATACCTCTGCAAAATAGAAGGGAATGCCCATGGCCTCTATCTCCCGAAAACAGGCAAATTCCTTCCCTCTGTCTGATGTCATGCTTCGGAAACAGTTCTTTTCATATCGTGTTATCAGCTGTATTACATAGATGTGGCAGAACAACCCGGCATACGAATCGTCACATAGAAACGTGTTTTGAGCTCCAGAAAAGGGACTACACAGGCCTTATCTTTTCCACGAGGAGATACTACGGTATCAATCTCCCAATGCCCAAAGGTCTTTCGTGTCTCTACTTCGGGAGGCCTGTCAGAGATGGGAGTTCCAATCAAGAACTTTCCTCTGGTTTCCATGGTTCTGAAAGGTTTTCCCTTACGACGAAGAACCTTTTTATCGACGGAAAGTTGTTTATTATGAATCCAGTTATAGATGGTTTTAAAGTAGGGAACTTTTCCTTTAAGGGATTGAGCAATCTGCTTTGGGAACCAAGTTTTCTTTAACCGGTCTTCAATGGTTTTAGCTAGAGAAGCAGTAAAGATGGTGCGTCTCCCCTTGGTAGAGCGGCATAAGGAGGCATGGGCTTCTGCACGTTCAGCGAAATACTGTCCCGGTGAACGCTTGAACTCACGAGAAATGGTAGAAGGATGTACCTTCATAAGGGACGCAATTTTACGAACAGAATGGCCTTCAAGCACATATGCTTCTATCTGATAACGTTCTTTTATGGTAAGATGGGAGTAACTCATATTGGTAGTCCTTTCTATAATGTATTTGTCGCTATTTACATTTTACAGGAAACTGCCAATATGAGTTTTTTACTGTTGCATTATATTTTACAATCTACGGTTAAAAACTATTTTTAGCCCTTGTTGCTTCATACAAATATCGAAAGCAAAAAACACTCCAATTATCTCATAAACATATTAGTTTCTCCTCTTTCTATATACATATATTAGCGATACTATTTCTTATATCCTTCTGGATTCTTAGCCTGCCAGTTCCATGTATCCCTGCACATGTCTTCCAGTGTTCGTTCCGCATGCCAGCCAAGTACATTCTGTGCCTTGGTTGAATCTGCCCAGAATTTCGGAAGATCTCCCGCTCTACGCGGTCCGATTTCGTACTTCACTTTGACACCAGTAGCCCCTTCAAACGCATGGATAATATCCAGGACACTGTATGGTGTTCCTGTACCCAGGTTAAACACTTCAACGCCGTTGTGCTTAGCTGCATATTCTACCGCCTTCACATGGCCGTTCGCCAGGTCCATTACATGAATGTAGTCGCGAAGGCAGGTTCCATCCGGTGTGGGATAATCCCCTCCAAACACTGTGAGATGATCTCTTCTACCAACTGCCACCTGAGCAATATAAGGCATCAGATTGTTGGGAATTCCCTGTGGATCTTCCCCAATCAGACCACTTTCATGGGCCCCAATTGGATTGAAATAACGGAGCAAAATGACGGATAATTTTGGATTCGCTTTAGCGGCATCTTCCAAGATTTGCTCCATCATGACCTTAGTCCACCCGTACGGGTTAGAACAGCTGCCACGATGCATGGTTTCCACATATGGTGGCGTATTTTCTTCTCCATATACCGTGGCTGAAGAGGAGAAAACAAACTGATTAACATCTGCTTCTTCCATGCATTCCAGCAGAGTCAGTGTAGTATCTATGTTATTACGGTAATACTTCAAAGGAAGGCGGACCGATTCCCCCACCGCCTTAAGTCCGGCAAAATGAATGACACAATCAATGTGATTTTTTGAAAAGATATGACGCATCTTTTCTTTATTCTTGACATCGGCTTCATAGGAAATTACTCGTTTTCCTGTAATCTTTTCTATTCTGTGAACAGCTTCCGGGCTGCTGTTGCTGTAATCATCCACAATCACTACCTGATAACCGGCATTCAGCAGTTCCACTGCCGTATGTGAACCAATATATCCGGCACCACCGGCAAGTAATACATTCATTATGTGCATACTCCTTTACTCAAAATCACACTATCTTATTACCCATATTGGAATAATATCAAGACAGATTTCTTACCACATCAGACAGATAATTTTTAAATGCCGGGCCCAGATCATCCCTGCGAAGTGCATATTCTACGGTAGCCTTAAGGAACCCCAGCTTATTGCCTGTATCATAACGCTTGCCCTTGAAATTATAAGCGTAGACATTTCCGCTGTGCGCCATAACCTTCAACGCATCGGTAAGCTGAATTTCTCCCCCTTTTCCGGGCTTCGTATGTTCCAGTATTTCAAATACATCCGGGGTAATAACATATCTTCCCAGAGCTGCCAGCCGGCTCGGTGCCTCTTCTATTTTAGGCTTTTCCACCATATCTTCTACATAAACAAGGTCAGTGTCTTCCGTGGGATTCCCTTTTATGATTCCGTAGGAGGAAACCTGTTCTCTTTCAACCAGCTGACAACCCACAATAGTGCCTCCGGTTTTTTCATATTGTTCAAGCAGCTGTCCCAGGGCCGGTGTATCATCTCCGTTATACACCAGGTCATCCCCCAGAATAACTCCAAAAGGTTCCCCATCAGTAAAATCTTTAGCACAGAGTATAGCATCTCCCAATCCTCTCATGTGCTGCTGCCGAATATAATGTACTTTAATATTCGCTACTTTACGCACTTCGTCCAGTAATTCCATCTTGTTGTGCTCAAATAAATGCTGTTCAAGTTCCGGTGATGAATCAAAGTGATCTTCAATGGCACGTTTTGCATGACCACTGACAATCAAAATTTCATCTATTCCACTGTCCAGTATTTCTTCCACAATATATTGAATAGTTGGTTTATCAACAATAGGAAGCATTTCCTTTGGCATTGCTTTGGTTTCCGGAAGGAATCGGGTTCCAAATCCTGCCGCTGGAATGACTGCTTTACGAATTTTCATTTTTCATCCATCCCGTTTAATTAATAAGCACCACGGCTATGAATGACAGCAAAAAATGTGCGCCAGATGAGAATGATATCAAGCCATACACTCCAGTTATGAACATACCAACGATCCATGGCCACCCGTTCCGGATAATCAATATCACTTCGACCACTAGCCTGCCAGAGGCCCGTGATTCCTGGAAGTACCATGTAATATTCTTTAATATACTGTTCATACCTAGGCACTTCTTTCTGCACAATGGGCCGAGGACCTACCAGGGACATTTCCCCCTTCAGTACGTTGAGAAGCTGTGGAAGTTCATCAAGACTGGTCTTTCGAAGAAAAGCACCACTTTTCGTAATACGTGGATCGTTTTTCAGTTTAAAATCCCGTTCCCATTCTTCTTTTGCCTTTGGATCTGTGGCCAGAAGTTTTTCCAGTCGTTCTTTCGAATCTACTACCATGGAACGGAATTTGTAGCAGTTGAATTCCTTTCCATCCTTGCCCACCCGACGATGTTTAAAGAACGCCGGTCCAGGAGAGTCCAGCTTAACCCATACAAAAACAGCCAGCAGGAGTGGTGAGATTAGAATTCCTCCACATACAGTACACACAATATCAAATATTCTCTTTATGATTTGATTTGTCCGAAACGCCAGATTATTTTTAATATTTAAGAGCATAATCCGGGTATCAAAGAAAGATTCAACTTCGACATTTGACATGGGTACGCCTACCAGATTTGGAACTACGCTTACATAGGGAACCAGTGTCTGCGCACGATAGAGAAGATGATTCAGCTGGTCCTGTGGAAGTCCTGGTGCCGCAATGATTACATCCTGAATTCCGGTTTCAGCAATTACCTTTTCCAGATCATTAAAACCTCCAAGAATCGGATATACATCGGCATAGCGGGAAGATGGTTCAAAATCCTCAAGGAATCCGGCTACCCTATAGTTAATGAATACGTTGTTTTTTCCTTCATCAATCGCTGCATCGGCTGTCTTTCCGGCACCTACTACCAGAACAGGAATCTGAAGTCCTGGAATCCGTCGGATAATCAATGCCGTAATATATTTTTCTACCACTAAAAGAATATAGACGATGATGGCAAATAATCCCACATAAAGGCGTGATACCTGACCGGATACCTGGGTAAGGAACATGAGGATGATGGAAAATGCAATAGCCCCCAGACATGCTTTAAACAGTTTTTCCAGCATCTGTGCACTGGTATAATGTTTGGAATATATTCCGGCAAATGCCAGCGCCAGAAGGAATACAGCAGGTGTCACTATATAGATGTATATGGCGTTTACCTGAAATATATTGCCCATCAGGAAATTTCTGATATGGAAGGCTATCCATTCGGCCAGTAAAATCCCCACATAATCTCCGCAAAGATATATGGCTTTGCTTATAAGGCGAATCAGAGAAGCACTGCGAGGCTTCTTTTTCTGTTTTCTTTCTGCATGGTTAATCCACTGCTGCATGCTTTTCTCCGTTGTTAACTAGATATACAAATTTCGACATTCTCGTTATAGTCAAATAGGTATCCCCTTTCTTTAAATTGGAGATACCTATTTCAGTTCGTATTGCTTTCCAGCATATGGTCGAGTATCTGGACAATTTCGAGTGCGCTGTCCTTTTTATCATTGCCACAGGCAAGTGCCATTTGCTTGAGTTTATCTTCATTTTTCAGCAGACCGTCGACTGTGTCCGCCAGTTCATTTTTCCTAGTCCAGACAGCACATCCCTGTTCTTCCAGATGCTGGGCGTTTGCCCGTTCCTGTCCGGGAAGGGCGTTGACCAAAACCATAGGCAGATTCATGGTCAGCGCTTCCGTACAGGTGAGCGCACCAGGTTTGGTGACGATGAGTTCACTCTTACTCATCATTTCTGCCACTTTATTGGTATAGCTGTGCAGATCCACCGGATGCCGGAGGCTTGACCGGATAGATGCCACTTCTTCATATAGATTGATATTCTGTCCCGTAGCAATAATAAACTGGCTCACGGAATCAACCTTGTCCAGACGTAGAAGAGTATCTGTAATATTTCCGAGTCCCAGGCCCCCACCCATGATGAGTACGGTCCCTTTTTCTTTAGGACTTGGATTTTTCAGTTCTTCATAGAAGGATTTGCGAACTGGGATTCCCGTGGTGTGAATAATATTTCTCGGCACATTATGGGCTTCCAGTTTACGCGCCAAATCCTCGGAAGGGACGCAGTACACATCCAGATGTTTGTACACCCAGAGCTGATGAATATCAAAGTCGGTAATAACTCCGAGAAGAGGGGTATTAATGTCCCCTTCCTTCTTCAGCAAATTGGCTGCACAGGCCGGAAATGGATGGGTAAACAACAGGGCATCCGGTTTCAAGACGGTAATCAGCCTCTTCATCCGCTTTCGGAAACTCCAGGAAAGAAGACTCTGAAACGTTGCTCCTAAATGCCTGTTCTGTGAATTGCTATATAGACTATCGTACATTTCAGGGAATATACGAATCATTTTCAGGTAAGATTCTTTTAAGACGTGATCAATGGAAAGAACATCCCTGGACAGAAAATCCAGCACGCGAACCGCATCATCGGGATGAACCTGTTTGATGGTCTCCGCAATAGCCCGAGCCGCCTGAGAATGCCCCTCTCCAATAGAAGCCGTCATGATGAAAAATTCACGTTTCCTCTGCATTTTTCTCCTCATATACATTTATATATTTTAGCATAAAAGTAAGACTCTGTGCAGGAGAAGATGAGCGGAGTTCAAGGTCGGTGCAAATTCTTAAAAAATTTGGTTCTTCACGCTTTTTTGTGGGATAAAAATAATAACATATAAAATTGGCATTGA
>OGTB01000512.1_pt1 | contig 31090 bp, 19 predicted proteins | sample 1553611 | NCBI WGS metagenome assembly OGTB01 (sample SAMEA2580032, study PRJEB22360) | human gut metagenome | biome: human gut; feature: human-associated habitat; material: faeces | place: Denmark | collected 2008/2010 | reverse complement strand
GCGACTGGCTGGCCTATATGCTCAGCGGCGAACTGGCGGTGGATCCCTCTAACGCTGGCACCACGGGACTTCTTGATCTAACCACCCGTGACTGGAAACCTGCATTGCTGGATATGGCCGGACTGCGGGCCGATATTCTTTCTCCTGTCAAAGAAACCGGCACATTGCTGGGCGTGGTAAGTTCACACGCGGCGGAACTCTGCGGTCTGAAGGCGGGCACTCCGGTGGTCGTTGGAGGAGGCGACGTGCAACTTGGTTGCCTGGGGTTAGGCGTTGTCCGTCCGGCACAAACCGCTGTTCTTGGCGGTACATTCTGGCAGCAAGTTGTAAACTTAGCCGCGCCAGAAATGAACGTGCGCGTTAATCCTCATGTTATTCCTGGCATGGTACAAGCTGAATCTATAAGCTTTTTTACCGGACTCACCATGCGCTGGTTCCGCGATGCTTTCTGTGCCGAAGAAAAACTGATTGCCGAACGTTTAGGCATCGACACCTATACGCTGCTGGAAGAGATGGCCAGTCGGGTGCCGCCTGGGTCGTGGGGCGTAATGCCGATATTCTCCGACAGAATGCGCTTTAAAACCTGGTATCACGCTGCGCCTTCCTTTATTAACTTGTCCATTGACCCGGATAAATGTAACAAAGCGACATTGTTCCGTGCACTGGAAGAAAATGCGGCGATTGTATCAACGTGTAACTTGCAGCAAATCGCTGATTTCTCGAATATTCATCCTTCATCGTTAGTCTTTGCAGGCGGAGGTTCAAAAGGGAAATTATGGAGTCAAATTCTCGCTGATGTCTCGGGATTACCCGTCAATATTCCGGTGGTCAAAGAAGCCACCGCATTAGGATGTGCCATTGCAGCTGGCGTCGGTGCCGGAATTTTTTCATCAATGGCAGAAACCGGAGAACGCCTGGTTCGCTGGGAACGGACGCACACACCAGACCCGGAAAAGCATGAACTTTATCAGGATTCACGCGATAAGTGGCAGGCTGTATATCAGGATCAACTGGGGCTGGTTGATCACGGACTGACGACGTCGTTATGGAAAGCGCCTGGGTTATAGTTTCATTGACAGCCACATCATGATGACCGTGGCTGTTAGTTTTTGAGTATTCTTATTTCCCTTCTTTTAGAGCTGGTTTGTTAAATGCCAGCTTGCAGATTCATCGTTCCATCGCCAGTAATATATTCAAGGGGAAATTGCTATTTTTCTTAAAATATTAAGCATAACCCTTATTTTATAGCGAATATTCCTAAAGGCATAAATGAATGAAAAAGAGTTTTAATAGAGTTCTTTTTTAGCAATTAATGCTATTCTTTGTTAAATATGATGATGGTAATTTTCTTATTAAAAGAAACATTTTTCTTATTAAGCAACAATAACTCACGGTTCATTTTTAAATAAAATAAGAACTATGCAATTTTTAATCTATCAATTCGAAAGCATTAGCAAATTAGCCAAATTGACACCTTCCCACCTCCAACCAACACTCAATACAGACCTCTGACAATTTAATAAGTTTCATTTTTAATGTCTGACGACTCATCTCTTTCGTGGCTGTATTGTTTGTATATGGAGCGTTTATATGAATAGAATCTATCGCGTGATATGGAATTGCACCCTACAGGCATTTCAGGTCTGCTCGGAATTAACTCGCAGGGTAGGTAAAACATCGACGGTTAATTTGCGTAAATCCTCTGGACTGATAACGAAATTCAGTAGATTGACGCTAGGTGTTTTGCTGGCACTAAGCGGTTCAGCGTCTGGTGCGAGTCTGGAAGTTGATAATGGTCAGATTACCAATATTAATACTGATATTGCTTACGATGCCTACCTGGTTGGGTGGTATGGCACTGGAGTGCTTAATATTTTGGCTGGCGGTAATGCTTCCTTAACCACTATTACTACCAGCGTCATTGGCGCTAATGAGGACTCGGAGGGTACCGTTAATGTTTTGGGTGGCACCTGGCGATTGTATGATAGCGGAAATAATGCAAGGCCTTTAAATGTGGGTCAATCCGGTACGGGGACGCTGAATATTAAACAGAAGGGTCACGTTGACGGAGGATATTTAAGGATAGGTTCTTCGACAGGAGGCGTCGGGACGGTCAATGTTGAGGGAGAGGACTCGGTTCTGACGACCGAATTATTCGAAATAGGGAGTTACGGTACAGGCTCATTAAATATTACGGATAAGGGTTACGTCACGAGTTCAATCGTCGCCATTGTAGGATATCAGGCGAACAGCAATGGTAAGGTTGTCGTTGAAAAGGGCGGTGAGTGGCTAATAAAAAATAACGATTCCTCAATTGAATTTCAAATTGGTAATCAAGGAACTGGGGAAGCGACTATTCGCGAGGGTGGGCTAATTACGGCTGAAAATACGATTATCGGAGGCAATGCCACCGGTATCGGAACCCTGAATGTGCAGGATCAAGACTCTGTCATCACGGTACGCAGACTCTATAATGGATATTTCGGTAATGGCACAGTCAATATTTCCAATAATGGACTGATTAATAATAAAGAATATTCATTGGTGGGCGTTCAGGACGGTTCCCACGGTGTCGTCAACGTGACCGATAAAGGGCATTGGAATTTCCTCGGAACGGGCGAAGCTTTCCGCTATATCTATATCGGTGATGCTGGCGACGGTGAACTTAATGTCTCGAGTGAAGGCAAAGTAGATTCGGGAATTATCACTGCGGGGATGAAAGAAACAGGCACAGGCAACATTACTGTTAAGGATAAGAACTCCGTTATCACTAATCTCGGAACTAATCTTGGTTATGACGGCCACGGCGAAATGAATATCAGTAATGAGGGGCTTGTTGTCAGCAACGGAGGAAGCTCACTCGGTTATGGAGAAACCGGCGTCGGGAATGTCAGCATCACCACGGGGGGAATGTGGGAGGTCAATAAGAATGTCTATACCACTATTGGTGTTGCGGGCGTCGGAAACCTCAATATCAGCGATGGCGGTAAGTTCGTATCGCAAAATATTACTTTTTTGGGCGATAAAGCAAGCGGTATCGGCACACTGAACCTGATGGATGCGACATCATTGTTCGATACTGTAGGTATCAATGTCGGTAATTTTGGTAGCGGCATCGTAAATGTCAGTAATGGTGCCACTCTTAATTCAACGGGCTATGGATTTATCGGAGGAAATGCCTCCGGTAAGGGGATAGTTAATATTTCAACGGATAGTCTCTGGAATTTAAAAACGTCATCTACTAACGCCCAATTGCTACAGGTCGGTGTATTAGGCACGGGTGAACTGAATATTACCACCGGAGGTATAGTTAAAGCGCGTGATACACAAATAGCTCTCAATGACAAAAGTAAGGGCGACGTGCGGGTGGATGGGCAGAACTCTCTTCTTGAAACATTCAATATGAACGTAGGGACAACAGGCACGGGTACGTTAACCCTGACGAATAACGGTACGCTGAATGTCGAAGGTGGAGAAGTTTACTTAGGTGTTTTTGAGCCTGCTGTAGGAACGCTAAACATTGGTGCTGCTCACGGTGAGGCGGCGGCAGATGCCGGGTTTATCACCAATGCGACGAAAGTGGAGTTTGGTCTTGGCGAAGGCGTTTTTGTCTTTAATCATACCAATAACAGTGATGCCGGCTACCAGGTCGATATGCTGATTACGGGTGACGATAAAGACGGAAAAGTGATGCATGATGCAGGCCATACGGTGTTCAATGCAGGGAATACTTATAGCGGTAAAACGTTGGTCAATGGCGGCCTCCTGACCATTGCGTCACATACGGCAGATGGGGTAACGGGCATGGGTTCGAGTGAAGTCACCATTGCAAGCCCCGGTACGCTCGACATTCTCGCATCAACGAACAGCGCAGGAGATTACACGCTGACCAATGCGCTCAAAGGCGATGGCTTGATGCGAGTGCAGCTGTCATCCTCCGACAAAATGTTGGGCTTTACCCATGCAACAGGAACTGAATTCGCCGGTGTTGCCCAACTGAAAGACAGTACCTTCACTCTGGAACGCGACAACACCGCTGCGCTTACTCACGCGATGCTTCAGTCTGACAGTGAAAATACCACATCGGTAAAAGTGGGAGAGCAATCCATTGGTGGACTAGCCATGAATGGCGGTACGCTCACTTTCGATACGGATATACCTGCTGCGACGCTCGCGGAGGGATATATCAGCGTCGATACGCTGGTTGTCGGCGCGGGTGACTACACCTGGAAAGGCCGTAACTATCAGGTAAACGGGACGGGCGACGTGCTTATCGACGTGCCTAAACCGTGGAATGATCCCATGGCGAATAACCCTCTGACGACGCTCAATTTGCTGGAACACGATGATAGTCATGTCGGCGTTCAACTGGTGAAGGCGCAAACGGTTATTGGGTCGGGTGGCTCATTAACGTTACGTGATTTACAGGGCGACGAGGTGGAAGCGGACAAAACGTTACATATTGCACAAAACGGAACAGTGGTCGCCGAGGGTGATTATGGATTCCGCCTCACGACCGCACCAGGTGATGGTTTGTACGTTAACTATGGGCTGAAAGCGCTGAACATCCATGGTGGGCAAAAGCTGACGTTAGCCGAACATGGCGGAGCCTATGGCGCAACGGCCGATATGTCGGCAAAAATCGGTGGTGAAGGGGATCTGGCAATCAATACGGTGCGACAGGTTTCGCTTTCCAACGGTCAGAACGACTATCAGGGGGCAACCTATGTTCAGATGGGGACATTACGTACCGATGCGGATGGTGCACTTGGCAACACCCGGGAACTGAACATCAGCAACGCGGCCATCGTCGATCTTAATGGATCGGCCCAGACGGTAGAGACATTCACCGGGCTGATGGGTTCGACTGTTTTGTTTAAAGAGGGGTCGCTGACGGTGAATAAAGGTGGGATCAGTCAGGGCGAACTGACAGGTGGCGGAAACCTGAATATTACAGGGGGAACACTGGCTATCGAGGGGCTTAATGCACGCTACAATGCGTTAACCAGCATTAGCCCAAATGCGGAAGTCAGCCTCGATAATACGCAGGGGTTAGATAGAGGAAATATTGCCAATGACGGTCTGTTAACGCTAAAAAATGTGACCGGCGAACTGCGTAATAGCATAAGCGGGAAGGGTATCGTGAGCGCAACCGCCAGGACAGACGTAGAGCTGGATGGCGATAATAGCCGCTTTGTGGGGCAATTCAACATTGATACAGGCAGCGCGCTCAGCGTCAACGAGCAGAAAAACCTGGGTGATGCTTCCGTTATCAATAATGGCCTGCTCACCATCTCCACTGAGCGTAGCTGGGCGATGACGCACAGTATCAGCGGTAGCGGTGATGTGACAAAACTGGGGACCGGGATCCTGACTCTTAACAAAGATTCCGCGGCGTATCAGGGTACGACGGATATCGTGGGTGGTGAAATTGCTTTCGGTTCCGACTCTGCCATTAATATGGCAAGTCAGCACATTAATATCCATAACAGCGGTGTGATGTCGGGAAATGTCACCACTGCAGGTAATGTGAACGTTATGCCTGGGGGGACACTGCGTGTCGCCAAAACCACTATCGGCGGTAACCTGGAGAATGGTGGCACGGTTCAAATGAACAGCGAAGGGGGGAAACCGGGGAATGTACTGACCGTTAACGGTAACTATACCGGAAACAATGGCCTGATGACGTTCAACGCGACGCTGGGCGGCGATAATTCACCCACGGATAAAATGAACGTGAAAGGCGATACCCAAGGGAACACTCGCGTTCGGGTTGATAACATTGGCGGCGTCGGTGCACAAACGGTCAACGGTATTGAACTCATTGAGGTTGGCGGTAATTCTGCAGGTAACTTCGCGCTGACCACCGGAACTGTCGAAGCTGGGGCTTACGTCTACACGCTGGCTAAAGGGAAGGGGAATGACGAGAAAAACTGGTATCTGACCAGTAAATGGGACGGCGTAACGCCAGCGGATACACCCGATCCCATCAATAATCCCCCTGTTGTGGATCCGGAAGGCCCATCAGTTTATCGCCCGGAGGCCGGAAGCTATATCAGCAACATTGCCGCAGCCAACTCGCTGTTTAGCCATCGCTTACACGACCGTCTGGGTGAGCCGCAGTATACAGATTCACTGCATTCTCATGGTTCGGCAAGCAGTATGTGGATGCGTCATGTCGGGGGGCACGAACGTTCAAGGGCCGGTGACGGTCAGCTAAATACTCAGGCTAACCGCTATGTATTGCAGCTAGGCGGCGATTTGGCGCAGTGGAGTATCAACGCGCAGGATCGCTGGCATCTCGGCGTCATGGCTGGCTATGCCAATCAGCACAGTAATACTCAGAGTAATCATGTGGGTTATAAATCGGATGGGCGCATCAGCGGTTACAGCGCAGGACTGTACGCGACCTGGTATCAGAACGATGCGAATAAGACCGGCGCTTATGTTGACAGCTGGGCGCTGTATAACTGGTTTGATAACAGCGTCAGTTCCGATAACCGTTCTGCTGACGACTATGATTCTCGCGGTGTGACGGCCTCTGTTGAGGGTGGGTATACCTTTGAAGCGGGAACATTTAGCGGCAGCGAAGGGACGCTGAATACCTGGTACGTCCAGCCACAGGTGCAAATCACCTGGATGGGTGTGAAAGATTCTGACCATTCCCGGAAAGACGGAACACGCATTGAAACGGAAGGCGACGGAAACGTGCAAACGCGACTTGGGGTGAAAACCTACCTGAACAGCCATCACCAGCGTGACGATGGTAAACAGCGTGAGTTCCAGCCTTACATTGAAGCGAACTGGATTAACAATAGCGAAGTCTACGCCGTGAAGATGAATGGTCAAACCGTAAGCCGTGATGGTGCGCGTAATCTCGGTGAAGTACGTACCGGAGTTGAGGCGAAAGTAAATAACAACCTTAGCCTGTGGGGGAATGTCGGTGTGCAACTAGGTGATAAAGGCTATAGCGATACTCAGGGCATGCTGGGTGTGAAATATACCTGGTAAACCTTATAAGCCGCATGTCGAAGATGGCATGCGGCTTAATATTGCCGACTTCAAACGACTTTTAAATCCTCCTTTTTATCCGCGATCGCGGATATCACAGCGTTTATCCCGTAGAGCGGATAAGATGTGTTTCCTGATTGACTTTATCCCCACTAAAGGATAAAACTGATAATATCCCCTTGAGCGGATAAATATGCTGTGGACGTATGACATGATGAGCTTTCAGAAGATCTATAGCCCAACGCAATTAGCGAATGCAATGAAACTGGTTCGTCAGCAAAATGGCTGGACGCAGAGCGAGCTGGCGAAAAAAATCGGTATTAAGCAGGCGACAATTTCCAATTTCGAAAACAACCCTGACAATACCACGCTCACAACATTTTTTAAGATTTTACAGTCGCTTGAACTCTCAATGACGCTATGCGACACGAAAAATGCCTCGCCAGAATCAACAGAACAGCAAGATCTGGAGTGGTAATGCCTAAACTTGTCACTTGGATGAACAACCAACGGGTAGGCGAGTTAACGAAGTTAGCCAATGGCGCGCACACCTTTAAGTATGCACCGGAGTGGTTAGCCAACCGTTATGCCAGACCGTTATCACTTTCGCTGCCATTGCAGAGGGGGAATATCACCTCTGATGCCGTATTTAACTTCTTCGATAACCTGTTACCCGATAGCCCGATTGTACGTGACCGGATCGTTAAACGTTATCATGCTAAATCCAGACAACCGTTTGATTTATTGTCAGAAATAGGGCGAGACAGCGTTGGTGCCGTGACGTTAATACCCGAAGACGAAACCGTAACGCATCCGATAATGGCATGGGAAAAGCTTACTGAAGCCAGACTTGAAGAAGTATTAACGGCTTATAAAGCAGATATCCCTCTGGGCATGATTAGAGAAGAAAATGACTTTCGCATCTCGGTTGCTGGCGCGCAGGAGAAGACAGCGCTGCTCAGAATAGGCAATGACTGGTGCATTCCGAAAGGAATAACGCCGACGACGCACATCATTAAATTACCGATTGGCGAAATCAGGCAGCCCAATGCGACGCTCGATCTCAGCCAAAGCGTTGATAATGAGTATTACTGTCTGCTGCTGGCGAAAGAACTTGGGTTGAATGTGCCGGACGCAGAAATCATTAAAGCGGGAAATGTGCGCGCGTTAGCGGTCGAACGTTTTGACAGGCGTTGGAATGCTGAGCGAACGGTTTTACTTCGCTTGCCACAGGAGGATATGTGTCAGACATTCGGTTTACCTTCATCGGTGAAATATGAATCAGATGGAGGCCCAGGCATCGCGCGGATCATGGCTTTTTTGATGGGGTCCAGCGAGGCGCTGAAAGATCGCTATGATTTTATGAAGTTTCAGGTGTTCCAGTGGTTGATTGGCGCAACGGATGGCCATGCAAAAAACTTCTCCGTATTTATTCAGGCTGGCGGCAGTTATCGACTCACGCCATTTTACGACATCATTTCAGCATTTCCGGTATTGGGTGGCGCGGGAATACACATCAGCGATCTCAAACTGGCAATGGGGCTTAACGCATCCAAAGGCAAAAAAACGGCAATCGATAAAATTTATCCGCGACATTTTCTGGCGACAGCAAAGTTGCTGAAATTTCCGGAAGTGCAGATGCATGAAATCCTGAGTGACTTTGCCAGAATGATTCCGGCAGCACTGGATAACGTGAAGACTTCATTACCGACAGATTTTCCGGAGAACGTGGTGACGGCAGTTGAAACCAATGTGTTGAGGTTGCACCGTCGGTTAAGCCGAGAATACGGTATTAAGTAAGATATGGGGTTTGGCCGTTGTTAATGAGCAGGACAATCATGACCGCCAACGACTGGATTCTTCCTTGGTCTATGCCGGTGCGCATAATGTATATTATGTTAAATGGAATTTGAGTGATGCGAAGCGATTTTCCGGTCGTCGTTATTACTTCAGGGTTCCAGATCATAAAGCCTCTCCTCTTTCATAATTGGCCTGTGCATACCGGATATAGGCTGGCTGGTATGCAGGTTTGCCGTTTGCCGCATCTTCCCTGCGTTGAAGAGTCAGGCTGGCAAACCGCGTGCAAATGAACACCCCTCTTTCCATCAACACTTCAGACAGCTTGCGGGAATGAGTCCACTCCGGTATCAGAAATGGCTACGCCTCAATGAAGCCAGGCGACTGATGCTGAATGAACATTACGATGTCACCACTGCAGCCTATGCTGTCGGTTACGAAAGCTTATCCCATTTCAGTCGGGAATATTCGCGGATGTTTGGAGAGTCACCTAAGAGAGATATTGCCAGGTTAAGAAAGTCTGTCGATCAGCTTTAATAAACCCTGCATTTATCTGGTTAGAGCAATTTGGCGTTAGTTTCAGAAAGCAAACATTAACCATAGCTAATGATTTTTAGCCATATAAACCATTAGTAACTCTTGACCTTTCCTGACACTTCCCTTGTTCGCAATAATATTCTGTTTAGTCGCTGTTTATAAATAACATGCATAATGAAATCGTAATGTTATTTAGCGACATAAAATGTCTTTGCAAATACTCTCTACAACAAGTGCTGCAATAAACTTGTTGTGATTAGGTGTCCTTGTAATTTAAAGATATTATCGTTCTTCGTGAAATGTAATAACCCTGGAAACTATATTCTCAGGGCAATATCCCATCAAGAATGATTCTTGTTTTATAAGCAATAACAGAATGACTTGATTGTTAACTTTCTTTATTCAGCTACTTAAATATAAATTTTGGAGAATTATGAAACTCAAACATGTCGGTATGATTGTCGTTTCTGTGTTGGCGATGTCGTCTGCTGCGGTAAGCGCAGCCGAGGGTGATGAATCAGTAACGACCACTGTTAATGGCGGTGTTATTCATTTTAAAGGTGAAGTGGTAAATGCCGCTTGTGCGATTGATTCAGAATCAATGAACCAAACGGTTGAGCTGGGTCAGGTCCGTTCTTCTCGTCTGGCTAAAGCGGGTGACCTCAGCTCCGCCGTTGGCTTCAATATCAAGCTGAATGATTGTGATACCAATGTTTCCAGTAATGCAGCTGTTGCATTCCTGGGTACTACTGTCACCAGTAATGACGATACGTTAGCGCTGCAGAGTTCAGCGGCAGGCTCTGCCCAAAATGTCGGTATTCAAATTTTGGACCGTACGGGGGAGGTATTAATACTTGATGGTGCCACTTTTAGCGCTAAAACTGACTTGATTGATGGCACGAATATACTGCCGTTCCAGGCTCGTTATATTGCTCTCGGGCAGTCAGTAGCTGGTACTGCAAACGCTGATGCGACCTTCAAAGTTCAATATCTATAATTCAATCTTAAGGTGGCTATACGTCATCTGAAATTGAAACAGGGTGTGTGTGGCATGGCTACGCACACCCGAGCAATTCACCAATGTTCATCTCATTATTAATGAGGAATAGTTTGTATTTTGGATCGATATGAAAAAATCACATAATATCTAAACGATTAATAAACAACAGTAGTTAAACTTGCTGTTATTTAAAATATTTACTTTGTAGCAAGGTTCTCCTATTAAAAGAGAACCAACATTTATTACAAACGCATTAAGCCTGGAAAGCCGGCGTCTCGCCAATGTATTAGCAACATTTACCGATTGTCTGATGTAACGGTTTCCCCGCTTATCCTCTTAACACATGGAGAATGCATCAGATGCAAACTACGCGTACCCCCTACTCTGTTTCCTTTATGGCGACAGTGTTACTTTTATTGGTCTTTGCTTGCCATAGCACCATTGCCAACGCAGCTGTCGCACTGGGTGCGACGCGGGTAATTTATCCGGCAAACCAGAAACAGGTTTTATTGCCTGTCACGAATAATGATCCTGCCAGTGTCTATCTCATTCAGTCATGGATAGAAAATGCAGGTGACCAAAAAGACACCCAGTTTGTCATTACGCCACCGCTTTTTTCCATGCAAGGTAAAAAAGAGAATACGCTGCGGATAATCAACGCCACTAATCATCAGTTACCAGGCGACCGTGAAAGCCTGTTCTGGGTTAATGTCAAAGCTATTCCTGCTATGGAAAAAGACCAGAAGAATGAGAATACATTACAGCTGGCAATTATTAGCCGCATAAAAATGTTTTATCGCCCCACGAACCTGGCAATGGCACCTGAAGAAGCGCCTGCAATGCTTCGGTTTCGTCGCAGCGGTAGCAAACTTACTCTTATTAATCCAACGCCCTACTTCATTACCGTAACAAATATGAAAGCAGGAAATAGCAATCTCCCAAATACCATGGTGCCGCCAAAAGGTGATGTATCGGTGGATATCCCGCATGCTGCAACCGGGGATATCAGTTTTCAGACGATCAATGATTACGGTGCATTAACTCCGCGTATTAAGGCAACCATGCAGTAAACCAGTGACCTAATTAATAATAAACTCAATCGGAATTAATAATGACAGCCTTTCGTGCCGCATTTAAGGCATATCGTATGCATCAGGTATTACTACTGCCTCGCTTTGCACGGCTTACCATTGCCCTTGGCTTAGCAACTGCGGTTTTTCCCGTTGACGCAGAGTATTATTTTAATCCACGGTTTTTAAGCAATGATCTTGCTGAATCTGTCGATTTATCCGCCTTTACTAAGGGACGCGAGGCACCACCTGGTACATATCGGGTCGACATTTATTTGAACGACGAATTTATGACTAGTCGGGATATTACTTTTATTGCAGATGATAATAATGCAGATCTCATCCCATGCCTGAGTACAGACCTTCTTGTCAGTCTTGGCATAAAAAAATCAGCATTATTAGACAATAAGGAACATTCGGCAGAAAAACATGTGCCGGACAACAGCGCATGCACACCACTTCGGGATCGTTTGGCTGACGCATCGTCTGAGTTTAATGTTGGTCAGCAACATCTATCACTCTCCGTTCCGCAAATTTATGTTGGCAGAATGGCTCGCGGCTATGTTTCTCCTGATCTGTGGGAAGAAGGAATAAATGCTGGGCTTCTAAACTATAGTTTTAATGGTAATTCTATTAATAATCGTAGTAACCATAATGCAGGAAAATCCAACTATGCATATTTGAATTTACAGAGTGGCATCAACATTGGTAGTTGGCGACTGCGCGATAACTCAACGTGGAGTTATAACAGTGGGAGTAGCAATTCATCTGACAGCAATAAATGGCAGCATATCAATACGTCGGCTGAACGTGACATTATTCCCTTACGCTCACGCTTAACGGTAGGTGATAGTTATACCGATGGCGATATTTTTGATAGTGTGAACTTTCGTGGCCTCAAAATAAATTCAACAGAAGCGATGTTGCCCGATAGCCAACATGGTTTCGCTCCGGTGATTCATGGTATTGCCCGCGGCACCGCACAAGTGAGTGTAAAACAGAATGGATACGATGTTTATCAGACTACTGTCCCACCCGGCCCTTTTACTATTAATGATATCAACTCTGCGGCCAATGGTGGTGATCTGCAAGTAACCATAAAAGAGGCAGACGGCAGTATTCAGACATTATATGTTCCTTATTCGTCTGTTCCTGTTCTCCAACGTGCTGGATATACGCGTTATGCGCTTGCCATGGGGGAATATCGTAGTGGAAATAACCTGCAAAGCTCCCCCAAGTTCATACAAGGTAGCTTGATGCATGGGCTGGAAGGAAACTGGACACCTTATGGCGGAATGCAAATTGCAGAAGATTATCAGGCCTTCAACCTTGGTATTGGTAAAGATTTAGGACTTTTTGGTGCCTTTTCTTTCGATATTACGCAGGCCAATACGACACTTGCAGATGACACCCGTCACAGCGGACAATCGGTTAAATCCGTCTACAGCAAATCCTTCTACCAGACGGGAACCAATATCCAGGTCGCAGGATATCGCTATTCTACGCAAGGTTTTTATAACTTATCCGACAGTGCCTACAGTCGAATGAGTGGTTACACCGTCAAGCCTCCTACCGGAGACAGCAACGAGCAGACACAATTTATTGATTATTTTAATCTGTTCTACAGTAAGCGTGGTCAGGAACAAATAAGCATCTCTCAGCAGCTTGGAAATTACGGTACGACATTTTTCAGTGCCAGTCGCCAAAGTTACTGGAACACGTCACGCAGCGACCAGCAAATATCATTTGGATTAAATGTGCCGTTTGGTGATATTACGACTTCGCTGAATTACAGCTATTCCAATAATATATGGCAAAACGATCGGGATCATTTACTTGCTTTTACGCTTAATGTTCCCTTCAGTCATTGGATGCGTACAGACAGTCAGTCGGCATTTCGTAATTCAAACGCCAGTTACAGTATGTCAAACGATTTGAAAGGCGGCATGACCAATTTATCGGGGGTTTATGGCACTCTGCTGCCGGATAATAACCTGAATTATAGCGTTCAGGTCGGTAACACCCACGGAGGTAATACATCGTCTGGCACCAGTGGTTACAGTTCTCTTAATTATCGTGGAGCTTACGGTAATACTAATGTCGGTTACAGTCGGAGTGGGGACAGCAGCCAGATTTATTACGGAATGAGTGGTGGCATTATTGCTCATGCTGATGGCATCACCTTTGGACAGCCGCTGGGCGACACAATGGTTCTGGTTAAGGCTCCTGGCGCTGATAATGTCAAAATAGAGAACCAGACCGGAATTCATACCGACTGGCGTGGCTATGCCATATTACCATTTGCGACAGAATATAGAGAAAATCGTGTCGCTCTTAACGCGAATTCCCTTGCAGATAATGTTGAACTGGATGAAACCGTGGTCACTGTCATCCCAACTCACGGTGCTATTGCCAGAGCAACATTTAATGCACAAATCGGCGGGAAAGTATTAATGACGTTGAAGTACGGTAATAAGAGCGTTCCATTCGGTGCAATTGTCACACATGGAGAGAATAAAAATGGCAGCATTGTCGCGGAAAACGGTCAGGTTTATCTGACTGGACTTCCACAGTCAGGGAAATTACAGGTTTCATGGGGCAAGGATAAAAACTCAAACTGTATTGTCGAGTACAAGCTTCCTGAAGTTTCTCCTGGTACCTTACTGAACCAGCAGACAGCAATCTGTCGCTAAGGAACAATAGATTATGAAATACAATAACATTATTTTCCTCGGTTTATGTCTGGGGTTAACCACCTATTCTGCTTTATCCGCAGATAGCGTTATTAAAATTAGCGGGCGCGTCCTCGATTATGGCTGCACAGTCTCATCGGATTCGCTTAATTTTACCGTAGATCTCCAAAAAAACAGTGCCAGACAATTTCCAACGACCGGTAGCACAAGTCCAGCCGTCCCTTTTCAGATTACGTTAAGTGAATGCAGTAAAGGGACAACGGGGGTTCGGGTTGCATTTAACGGTATTGAGGATGCAGAAAATAATACTCTGTTGAAACTGGATGAAGGAAGCAATACGGCCTCCGGTTTGGGTATAGAAATACTGGACGGAAATATGCGTCCGGTGAAATTGAATGACCTTCATGCCGGGATGCAGTGGATCCCACTGGTACCAGAACAGAACAATATTTTGCCTTACTCTGCTCGTCTGAAGTCAACTCAGAAGTCCGTCAATCCGGGACTGGTGAGGGCTTCGGCAACCTTTACCCTTGAATTTCAATAATCAGAGTCAGATATGAAAAGACTTCACAAGAGGTTCCTGTTAGCTACGTTTTGCGCGTTATTCACAGCAACTCTCCAGGCCGCCGATGTCACTATCACTGTTAATGGTCGGGTAGTCGCTAAACCCTGCACTATTCAAACCAAAGAAGCTAACGTTAATCTCGGGGATCTTTATACACGCAATCTGCAACAACCTGGCTCTGCATCTGGCTGGCACAATATTACTTTGTCATTAACCGATTGTCCGGTTGAAACAAGTGCAGTGACGGCAATCGTGACAGGTTCAACTGACAATACGGGTTATTACAAAAATGAAGGTAGTGCCGAAAATATTCAGATAGAGCTGAGGGATGACCAGGATGCGACGTTAAAAAATGGCGATAGCAAAACGGTTATTGTTGATGAGATCACTCGTAATGCACAGTTTCCACTTAAGGCAAGAGCTATCACGGTGAATGGAAATGCAAGCCAGGGAACGATCGAGGCGCTAATCAATGTGATCTACACCTGGCAATAACGTCGATTCGATTTTCTTAGCCTCCTTTTTAAATTAATTTTTTAACCTTAGGATATATCATGGGTAAAACATTCAGTATAAAGGTCCTGTTCGGTTTTTATCTTCTATTAATGGCAGGCAAAGTTTTTGCCTTCAGTTGTAATGTCGATGGCGGGTCAAGTATTGGAGCAGGTACAACCTCTGTTTATGTTAATCTCGACCCTGTAATACAGCCGGGCCAGAATCTGGTTGTAGACTTGTCTCAGCATATAAGTTGCTGGAATGATTACGGCGGCTGGTACGACACTGATCATATAAACCTGGTACAAGGCTCAGCTTTCGCAGGCTCCCTACAGTCATATAAAGGATCGCTGTACTGGAATAATGTAACCTACCCCTTCCCGTTGACGACAAATACCAACGTATTGGATATTGGTGATAAGACACCGATGCCATTACCGTTAAAACTCTATATCACCCCAGTTGGGGCGGCCGGTGGTGTTGTCATAAAAGCGGGGGAAGTCATTGCCCGTATTCATATGTATAAAATTGCAACATTAGGAAGCGGAAATCCGCGTAATTTCACGTGGAATATTATTTCCAATAACAGTGTTGTTATGCCAACAGGCGGCTGCACCGTTGATAGTCGTAATGTCAACGTGAATCTCCCGGACTTTCCTGGAAGCGCAGAAATACCCCTTGGCGTATATTGCTCAAGTGAACAAAAGCTCTCATTTTATCTTTCGGGTGCTACCACTGACAGTGCCAGACAAGTGTTTGCTAACACAGCACCAGATGCAACAAAAGCATCGGGAGTGGGTGTCTCTCTGATGCGTAATGGAAAAATACTGGCTACGGGAGAAAACGTCTCCCTGGGGACAGTAAATAAAAGCAAAGTACCTCTGGGTTTAAGCGCAACCTATGGACAAACAGGAAACAAAGTTTCAGCCGGAACCGTCCAGTCAGTCATTGGTGTCACTTTTATCTATGAATAATTGTCATTTTGACATTAGTCTATGCGTTCCATTCACGAAAATTGTGCGGATAATTATTTTGTGAAGGCTATTATCCTACACTTGTAAGAAAATCCGCGCACAATTGAAGCCAGAGTCTTATTTTTTATATTGAAAAACATGTTAATTTAAACACTATGAGAGATGATGCTTAACTTATCGTATTTGTACCATTCTATTATTTAACAATAATAGATTAAAAATAGAAAGAGAGTAGTCCCCTACTCTTATATATCCAGGTTGATGATAAACCTATTATATATACTGTGCATCATCGCTATTACAAATCCTAATAATTCATTTCCACACAGGATAAGCAGATGAAGAAAAAAATTGAATCCTACCAGGGAGCTGCCGGTGGTTGGGGTGCTGTTAAATCCGTAGCAAATGCAGTACGTAAGCAGATGGATATACGCCAGGATGTTATTGCCATGTTTGACATGAATAAGCCAGAGGGCTTTGACTGTCCGGGATGTGCATGGCCAGATCCTAAGCACAGTGCGTCATTCGACATTTGTGAAAACGGCGCAAAAGCAATCGCCTGGGAAGTCACGGATAAGCAGGTAAATGCCTCTTTCTTTGCTGAGAATACGGTTCAATCATTACTTACCTGGGGAGATCACGAGCTTGAGGCTGCGGGGCGTCTCACTCAGCCTTTGAAATATGATGCCGTCAGCGACTGTTACAAGCCATTAAGCTGGCAACAAGCTTTCGACGAAATAGGCGAACGCCTTCAAAGCTATAGTGATCCCAATCAGGTTGAATTCTATACTTCGGGCCGCACTTCCAATGAAGCTGCCTTTCTTTATCAGCTTTTTGCCCGTGAATACGGGAGCAATAACTTCCCCGACTGCTCCAACATGTGCCATGAACCGACCAGTGTGGGTTTGGCAGCGAGTATCGGTGTAGGTAAAGGGACCGTGTTGCTGGAAGACTTTGAGAAATGCGATTTAGTCATTTGCATTGGGCATAACCCTGGTACAAACCACCCTCGCATGTTGACTTCGTTGCGCGCTTTAGTGAAACGGGGAGCGAAAATGATCGCCATCAATCCTCTACAGGAACGTGGCCTGGAGCGATTTACCGCACCGCAAAACCCGTTTGAAATGCTGACGAACTCTGAGACTCAGTTGGCCAGTGCCTACTATAACGTGCGCATTGGTGGTGATATGGCGTTGCTCAAGGGGATGATGCGCCTGTTAATTGAGCGCGATGATGCTGCAAGCGCCGCAGGTCGGCCCTCATTGCTGGATGACGAATTTATTCAAACGCATACCGTCGGCTTTGACGAGCTACGCCGTGACGTGCTCAATTCCGAGTGGAAAGATATCGAACGTATTTCTGGATTAAGTCAGACTCAAATCGCCGAACTGGCTGATGCATATGCCGCTGCCGAACGCACCATTATCTGTTACGGAATGGGGATCACTCAGCACGAACATGGTACCCAGAATGTACAGCAACTGGTCAATCTGCTGTTGATGAAAGGTAACATTGGCAAGCCTGGTGCGGGTATCTGCCCACTACGAGGTCACTCTAATGTACAGGGCGACCGAACCGTCGGTATCACCGAGAAACCGTCTGCAGAGTTTCTGGCTCGCCGCTATGGTTTCACCCCACCTCATGCACCTGGACATGCTGCAATTGCCAGCATGCAAGCAATATGTACGGGGCAGGCTCGAGCATTGATCTGCATGGGGGGCAACTTTGCTCTGGCAATGCCAGATCGGGAAGCGAGCGCTGTACCGTTAACACAATTAGATCTGACGGTACACGTAGCCACTAAGCTTAACCGCTCTCATCTGCTGACCGCACGGCATAGCTATATTCTGCCGGTTCTGGGACGCAGCGAGATTGACATGCAAAAAAGCGGTGCGCAGGCGGTAACCGTTGAGGATTCAATGTCGATGATTCATGCCTCGCGTGGCGTGTTAAACCCCGCCGGTGTAATGCTGAAATCAGAGTGTGCAGTGGTCGCGGGAATCGCGCAGGCAGCACTACCCCAGAGCGTGGTAGCCTGGGAGTATCTGGTGGAAGATTATGATCGCATTCGCAATGACATTGAAGCTGTGCTGCCAGAGTTCGCCGACTATAACCAGCGCATCCGTTATCCCGGTGGTTTTCACCTGATAAATGCAGCTGCTGAAAGGCGCTGGATGACGCCGTCAGGTAAGGCTAATTTCATTACCAGTAAAGGGCTGTTAGAAGATCCCTCTTCAGCGTTTAACAGTAAGCTAGTCATGGCGACAGTACGCAGTCACGATCAGTACAACACGACGATTTATGGTATGGATGATCGCTATCGAGGGGTATTCGGTCAACGAGATGTGGTCTTTATGAGTGCTAAACAAGCTAAAATTTGCCGTGTAAAAAACGGCAAAAGAGTTAATCTTATTGCGCTTACGCCAGACGGTAAGCGAAGCTCACGCCGCATGGATAGATTAAAAGTGGTCATTTACCCTATGGCTGACCGCTCACTGGTGACCTATTTTCCAGAATCGAATCACATGCTAACACTTGATAACCACGATCCATTAAGTGGCATTCCTGGCTATAAAAGTATTCCGGTTGAATTAGAACCATCAAATTAATTCGCCTCCTCATTTCTTCTGCTGTCATCCGCACAGCAGAAGAATTCCTCATTGACCATTGTCGCGCAATTTACTCACATGTGCTAAATTAAACTGCTCGTTATAAGATATATACCTCCGCCTACAGCTGTAAGAAACTCCGCTCAGTACTGAAGCGCCAGTCCTATTTCCTCTATTCTCCAGCCTGTTATATTAAGCATACTGATTAACGATGCTTAACGTCATTCGTTTAATAAACACATTTGAAATGCATGCGACCATAGTGAAAAATAAAATCACGCAAAGAGACAACTATAAAGGGATCATGTCTGTAATTGTGGTTGTATTATTACTGACCCTTACATTGATAGCCATTTTTTCGGCAATTGATCAGCTGGGTATTTCAGAAATGGGTCGCATTGCAAGGGATCTTACACATTTCATTATCAATAGTTTGCAAGACTGAAAATAAACAGCAAATTATAAATATGAAATGTTAAAAAAGTATCGATAAAAACTTTATTGTTTTAAGGAGATAAAATGTCGCTCGTTTGTTCTGTTATATTTATTCATCATGCCTTCAACGCTAACATTTTAGATAAAGATTACGCCTTCTCTGACGGCGAGATCCTGATGGTAGATAACGCTGTTCGTACGCATTTTGAACCTTATGAGCGGCATTTCAAAGAAATCGGATTTAATGAAAATACCATTAAAAAATATCTACAATGCACTAACATCCAGACAGTGACGATGTCTGTTCCTGCGAAGTTTTTACGTGCTTCAAATGTACCGACTGGATTGCTTAATGAAATGATTGCTTATCTCAACTCGGAAGAATGCAATCATCATAACTTTTCAGAACTTTTGCTTTTTTCTTGCCTGTCTATTTTTGCCACATGCAAAGGTTTCATTACACTATTAACTAACGGTGTGCTATCCGTTTCTGGGAAAGTGAGAAATATTGTCAACATGAAGCTGGCGCATCCATGGAAGCTGAAAGATATTTGTGACTGCCTGTACATCAGTGAAAGCCTGTTGAAGAAAAAACTAAAGCAAGAGCAAACGACATTCTCACAGATTCTTTTAGATGCCAGAATGCAGCACGCAAAAAATTTGATACGCGTAGAAGGTTCAGTCAATAAAATTGCCGAACAATGTGGTTATGCTAGTACATCTTATTTTATTTATGCGTTCCGCAAACATTTCGGCAACAGTCCGAAGAGAGTTTCTAAGGAGTACCGTTGTCAAAGGCACACGGGTATGAATACGGGCAACACGATGAATGCTTTAGCTATTTGATTATTTGCTAACGAGTAGTCAACCACGCACCCTACGTAAAAATTAAAATGGGGCAGCCATTCCCTGCCCCGCGTTGTTTTTAGGCGATATATTTATTGAAATAAATAAGTGACATTCATCACATATTTATGCATTTGCATAACCTGTTGCATGATTATTTATGATCTCAATTCGGAATTTTGTCAGTAAAACACAATAATTTATTAAATATCAATAGAGTAGTTGTTTATCTGCGAGAAATTACTTAGTAGAATAGAAAGTAATGTCAACAGTTTATGGACTGTTATTTCTCTTTTTTTAGCTAAATCTGCTATCTCTTTATGTGACTAACTTCACTTACATCCACTTATTTCTCTTCGTAAAATTACTTTGGAATTAAGTACAATAAGAAGAGGAACATTTATGAAGTCTGCATTAAAGAAAAGTGTCGTAAGTACCTCGATATCTTTGATACTGGCATCTGGTATGGCTGCATTTGCTGCTCATGCGGCAGATGATGTAAAGCTGAAAGCAACCAAAACAAACGTCGCTTTCTCAGACTTTACGCCGACTGAATACAGTACCAAAGGAAAGCCAAATATTATCGTACTGACCATGGATGATCTTGGTTATGGACAACTTCCTTTTGATAAGGGATCTTTTGACCCAAAAACAATGGAAAATCGTGAAGTTGTCGATACCTACAAAATAGGGATAGATAAAGCCATTGAAGCTGCGCAAAAATCAACGCCGACGCTCCTTTCATTAATGGATGAAGGCGTACGTTTTACTAACGGCTATGTGGCGCACGGTGTTTCCGGCCCCTCCCGTGCCGCAATAATGACCGGTCGAGCGCCCGCCCGCTTTGGTGTCTATTCCAATACCGATGCTCAGGATGGTATTCCGCTAACAGAAACTTTCTTGCCTGAATTATTCCAGAATCATGGTTATTACACTGCAGCAGTAGGTAAATGGCACTTGTCAAAAATCAGTAATGTGCCGGTACCGGAAGATAAACAAACACGTGACTATCATGACAACTTCACCACATTTTCTGCGGAAGAATGGCAACCGCAAAACCGTGGCTTTGATTACTTTATGGGATTCCACGCTGCAGGAACGGCATATTACAACTCCCCTTCACTGTTCAAAAACCGTGAACGCGTCACCGCAAAAGGTTATATCAGCGATCAGTTAACCGATGAGGCAATTGGCGTTGTTGATCGTGCCAAAACACTTGACCAGCCTTTTATGCTTTACCTGGCTTATAATGCTCCGCACCTGCCAAATGATAATCCTGCACCGGAGCAATATCAGAAGCAATTTAATACTGGTAGTCAAACAGCAGATAACTACTACGCTTCCGTTTATTCTGTTGATCAGGGTGTAAAACGCATTCTCGAACAACTGAAGAAAAACGGACAGTATGACAATACTATTATTCTCTTTACCTCCGATAATGGTGCGATGGTCCTCTGCCGCTGAACGGGGCGCAAAAAGGCTATAAGAGTCAGACCTATCCTGGCGGTACTCACACCCCAATGTTTATGTGGTGGAAAGGAAAACTTCAACCCGGTAATTATGACAAGCTGATTTCCGCAATGGATTTCTACCCGACAGCTCTTGATGCAGCCGATATCAGCATTCCAAAAGACCTTAAGCTGGATGGCGTTTCCTTGCTGCCCTGGTTGCAAGATAAGAAACAAGGCGAGCCACATAAAAATCTGACCTGGATAACCTCTTATTCTCACTGGTTTGATGAGGAAAATATTCCATTCTGGGATAATTACCACAAATTTGTCCGTCATCAGTCAGACGATTACCCGCATAACCCCAACACCGAGGACTTAAGCCAATTCTCTTATACGGTGAGAAATAACGATTATTCGCTAGTCTATACAGTAGAAAACAATCAGTTAGGTCTATACAAACTGACGGATCTACAGCAAAAAGATAACCTTGCCGCCGCCAATCCGCAGGTCGTTAAAGAGATGCAAGGCGTGGTAAGAGAGTTTATCGACAGCAGCCAACCACCGCTTAGCGAGGTAAATCAGGAGAAGTTTAACAATATCAAGAAAGCACTAAGCGAAGCGAAATAACTAAACCTTCATGCGGCGGATTTTTCCGCCGCCTTATTGAGCGAGATAGCGATGCACGTTACAGCCAAGCCCTCCAGTTTTCAATGTAATCTCAAATGTGATTACTGTTTTTACCTTGAAAAAGAGTCGCAGTTTACTCATGAAAAATGGATGGATGACAGCACTCTGAAAGAGTTCATCAAACAATATATCGCAGCGTCTGGCAATCAGGTCTATTTTACCTGGCAAGGCGGTGAACCCACTCTGGCTGGCCTGGATTTTTTCCGTAAAGTTATTCACTATCAACAACGCTATGCAGGCCAAAAACGTATTTTTAATGCATTACAAACGAATGGCATTTTATTGAATAATGAATGGTGTGCCTTTCTCAAAGAACATGAGTTTCTGGTTGGTATCTCGATCGATGGCCCCCAAGAACTACATGACCGTTACAGACGCAGTAATTCAGGTAACGGTACTTTTGTAAAAGTGATAGCAGCCATCGAGCGTCTGAAATCATATCAAGTAGAGTTTAATACGTTAACCGTCATTAATAACGTTAATGTCCATTACCCTCTTGAGGTTTATCATTTTTTAAAATCCATCGGCAGTAAACATATGCAATTTATCGAATTGCTCGAAACCGGGACGCCGAATATTGAATTCAGTGGTCATAGTGAGAACACATTCCGTATCATTGATTTTTCTGTGCCTCCCACGGCTTATGGCAAGTTTATGTCAACCATTTTTATGCAATGGGTTAAAAACGATGTGGGTGAAATTTTCATTCGTCAGTTTGAAAGCTTTGTCAGCCGTTTTTTGGGGAATGGGCATACCAGTTGTATTTTCCAGGAGTCCTGCAAGGATAATCTGGTTGTTGAAAGTAATGGAGACATTTACGAATGCGACCATTTTGTCTATCCACAGTACAAAATTGGAAACATTAATAAATCTGAACTCAAAACGATGAACAGTGTACAACTGACAGCGCAAAAAAAACGGATTTCAGCGAAATGTCAGCAATGTGCATATAAACCTATCTGCAATGGCGGTTGTCCTAAGCATCGTATTACTAAAGTAAACAATGAGACTGTTTCTTATTTTTGCGAAGGTTATAAAATCCTTTTTTCAACCATGGTACCTTATATGAACGCCATGGTGGAGTTAGCCAAGAACAGAGTACCGCTTTACCACATTATGGATGTTGCAAAACAAATGGAGAATAATTAATAACGCTCCTTCTTTGCTCCAGTCTTAGCCTCCGTCTTATGACCTTAACAAAGCACCCGACATAAATTCCTGTTGGGTGTTTCGTCATCATCATCTTCCCTTGCGAAAATTCTGGCTTACGTGGCATGCGTCAGGGCATTAGCAATACCCTTGATTATCAATAGCATAACCGTAACCATTGAAAATAAAAAATTTCTTTATATTTCATAATGTTAAATGACACTTAAATAGATTTCATCAGTAAATCATTGCCATAGATAATCATTGGATGGCACAATCAATTTTCGCTAATGATAACCATTCCCATTACGTTTCGTATGTTGATAGCAAAGTATCTCTGTCTGCTGAAGCCCTTTTGGCTGCGTAAGAATAATAAAACTTCAGTGCTGTTAATCATTATTATCCTCGCCATGATCCTTGGCGTGGTTAAAATTCAGGTCTGGTTAAACGACTGGAATAATGATTTTTTCAATGCGCTAAGCCAGAAAGAAACCGATAAGCTTTGGCAGCTTGTTCTTTGGTTCCCTGCCCTGCTGGGGATCTTTGTATTAATATCCGTAAACAAAACATGGTTAATTAAACTACTGACTATTCGCTGGCGCGAATGGTTAACAGATTACTACCTTAATCGCTGGTTTGCAGATAAAAACTACTACTTCACGCAAATCTACGGCGAGCATAAAAATACAGATAACCCTGACCAACGTATCGCTGAGGACATTCTCTTACTGATCAGTAAAACGCTCAACCTTTCATTTGGCTTCATCCAGTCGCTTAGCATGCTGATCACCTTTACCGTTATTCTTTGGCAAAGCGCGGGTACGCTCTCATTCACTGTTGGTGGAACAGAATGGAATATCCAGGGGTATATGGTCTATACCGTCGTGCTCATTGTGATCGGTGGAACTTTATTTACTCATAAGGTGGGTAAACGTATTCGTCCGCTTAATGTGGAAAAACAACGTAGCGAAGCGACATTTCGAACTAATCTTGTGCAGCATAATAAGCAGGCAGAACTGATTGCGCTAAGCAATGCTGAGTCTCTACAACGCCAGGAGTTGAGCGACAATTTTCATACCATTAAAGAGAACTGGCATCGTTTAATGAATCGTCAGCGGTGGCTTGATTACTGGCAGAATATTTATTCGCGCTCGCTTAGCGTTCTTCCCTACTTTCTGTTATTGCCACAGTTTATTAGCGGACAGATCAATCTGGGCGGACTGATGAAATCGCGCCAGGCATTTATGCTGGTATCGAACAATTTAAGCTGGTTTATTTATAAATATGACGAACTTGCTGAACTGGCTGCGGTTATCGATCGTTTGTATGAGTTCCATCAACTCACCGAACAGCGCCCTACGAATAAGCCTAAAAATTGCCAACATGCGGTACAAGTGGCTGACGCGAGTATTCGTACTCCTGATAATAAGATCATATTAGAGAACCTGAACTTTCATGTTTCGCCAGGCAAATGGCTATTACTGAAAGGTTACTCTGGTGCGGGAAAAACCACACTGCTTAAAACATTATCCCACTGCTGGCCGTGGTTTAAAGGTGATATTTCTTCTCCTGCTGACAGTTGGTATGTGTCACAAACACCGTTAATCAAAACCGGCTTACTGAAAGAGATAATTTGTAAAGCACTTCCCCTGTCCGTAGACGATAAATCGTTGAGCGAAGTACTGCATCAGGTTGGTCTGGGGAAATTGGCTGCGCGTATTCATGACCACGATCGCTGGGGCGATATTCTTTCCAGCGGCGAAAAACAACGTATCGCGCTGGCACGATTAATTTTACGACGTCCGAAATGGATATTTCTTGACGAAACTACCTCTCATCTTGAGGAACAAGAGGCTATACGCTTACTGCGTTTAGTGCGTGAAAAACTACCCACAAGCGGCGTCATTATGGTTACACATCAACCCGGTGTCTGGAACCTGGCTGATGATATTTGTGACATTAGCGCGGTTTTATAAAAACAATAAAAGCCCTGCTGTACGGAGATAAAAATAAATGAAGCGAGTTCTTATTCCTGGCGTCATTTTATGTGGCGCTGATGTGGCGCAGGCCGTCGATGACAAAAACATGTACATGCATGTTTTTGAAGAGATGACGGTCTATGCTCCTGTCCCTGTACCCGTAAACGGCAATACGCATTACACCAGTGAAAGCATCGAGCGTTTACCGACCGGGAATGGCAATATCAGCGATCTGCTGAGAACCAACCCTGCTGTGCGCATGGATTCAACGCAAAGTACCTCGTTGAACCAGGGAGATATTCGCCCGGAGAAAATCTCTATTCACGGTGCGTCGCCCTACCAGAATGCCTATTTGATTGATGGTATTAGTGCAACTAATAACCTGAACCCAGCGAATGAGTCCGATGCCAGTAGTGCAACCAATATTAGCGGGATGTCACAGGGGTATTATCTAGATGTCAGCTTACTTGACAATGTGACGCTTTATGACAGTTTTGTGCCGGTTGAATTTGGTCGCTTCAATGGCGGGGTAATTGATGCAAAGATCAAACGCTTCAATGCTGATGATAGCAGCGTGAAACTGGGTTATCGCACTACGCGTTCGGACTGGTTAACATCGCATATCGATGAGAATAACAAGAGCGCATTTAATCAAGGTTCTTCAGGAAGTACTTATTTCTCTCCAGATTTTAAAAAGAACTTTTATACCTTGTCGTTTAATCAGGAACTGGCTGATAACTTTGGCGTTACTGCCGGTTTATCGCGCCGCCAGTCTGATATCACCCGCGCGGATTATGTTTCGAATGACGGCATTGTCGCCGGTCGGGCACAGTATAAAAATGTTATCGATACCGCATTGAGCAAATTTACCTGGTTTGCCAGCGACCGCTTTACCCACGATTTAACCTTAAAATATACCGGCTCCAGTCGTGATTATAATACCAGCACCTTCCCGCAGTCTGATCGCGAAATGGGTAATAAATCCTACGGTCTGGCATGGGATATGGATACGCAACTTGCATGGGCCAAACTACGTACCACCGTTGGTTGGGATCATATTAGTGATTATACCCGTCACGATCATGACATCTGGTACACCGAACTTTCATGTACATATGGTGATATTACAGGGCGTTGCACGCGTGGCGGATTAGGACACATTTCCCAGGCTGTAGATAATTACACCTTCAAAACACGCCTGGACTGGCAAAAATTCACCGTGGGTAATGTTTCGCATCAACCCTACTTCGGCGCGGAATACATCTATTCCGATGCATGGACTGAACGCCATAACCAGTCTGAATCCTATGTGATTAATGCTGCCGGAAAGAAAACTAACCATACCATTTACCATAAAGGTAAAGGCAGCCTGGGAATTGACAACTACACGCTGTATATGGCGGATCGCATTAGCTGGCGTAATGTGTCATTAATGCCCGGCGTGCGGTATGACTATGACAACTATCTGTCAAACCACAATATCTCCCCGCGCTTTATGACGGAATGGGATATTTTTGCTGATCAAACCTCAATGATTACCGCAGGTTATAACCGTTACTATGGCGGGAATATTCTTGATATGGGATTACGTGATATCCGCAATAGCTGGACGGAATCGGTATCAGGCAATAAAACCCTGACGCGTTATCAGGATTTGAAAACACCTTATAACGATGAACTGGCAATGGGGTTGCAGCAGAAAATCGGTAAGAACGTTATTGCGCGTGCAAACTATGTTTATCGTGAAGCGCATGATCAAATCAGTAAAAGCAGTCGTACCGACAGCGCGACTAAAACCACCATTACTGAATATAACAACGACGGCAAAACCAAAACGCATTCGTTCAACCTCAGTTTTGAACTGGCCGAACCCCTGCATATCAGCCAGGTAGATATTAACCCGCAAATTGTCTTTAGCTATATCAAGAGCAAGGGCAACTTGTCGTTAAACAATGGTTATGAGGAAAGCAATACCGGTGATAACCAGGTGGTTTATAACGGTAATCTGGTCTCTTACGATAGCGTTCCAGTGGCAGATTTTAATAACCCATTAAAGATCTCCTTAAACATGGATTTCACGCATCAACCGAGCGGGTTGGTGTGGGCGAATACGCTGGCCTGGCAAGAAGCGCGTAAAGCTCGCATTATCCTTGGTAAGACAAATGCGCAATACATCAGTGAATATTCAGATTACAAGCAGTATGTTGACGAAAAACTCGATAGCAGCCTGACCTGGGACACCCGCTTGTCCTGGACGCCACAATTTCTGAAACAACAAAACCTGACGATCAGTGCCGATATTCTCAATGTACTGGATAGCAAAACCGCGGTTGATACAACGAATACCGGTGTGGCGACCTACGCCAGTGGCCGTACTTTCTGGCTTGATGTCAGCATGAAATTTTAATAGTTCGGATTTTACTTAACCGGGTAAATTCGCCCGGTTTTCGCATGGAGATAATTATGAGAAACCTCTGTTTCTTACTGACGTTAGTGGCAACTCTGTTGCTCCCCGGGCGACTGATTGCCGCCGCCTTACCGCAGGATGAAAAGTTAATTACCGGGCAACTGGACAATGGCTTGCGATATATGATTTATCCGCATGCTCAACCAAAGGATCAGGTAAATTTATGGCTGCAAATTCATACGGGTTCATTGCAGGAAGAAGACAATGAGCGCGGCGTGGCTCATTTTGTAGAACATATGATGTTTAACGGCACAAAAACATGGCCGGGTAATAAAGTCATCGAAACATTTGAGTCGATGGGTCTGCGCTTTGGTCGCGATGTTAATGCCTATACCAGCTATGACGAAACGGTGTATCAGGTGAGTTTGCCGACTACGCAGAAACAAAATCTGCAACAAGTGATGGCAATATTCAGTGAATGGGGTAATGCCGCAACCTTTGAAAAACTCGAAGTAGACGCTGAACGCGGCGTAATTACTGAGGAATGGCGTGCCCATCAGGATGTGAAATGGCGCACCTCTCAGGCGCGCCGCCCTTTCCTGCTGGCAAATACCCGTAATTTAGACCGTGAACCTATCGGCTTGATGGATACTGTCGCCACGGTCACACCGGCACAATTGCGCCAATTTTATCAACGCTGGTATCAACCAAATAATATGACCTTTATCGTGGTCGGCGATATTGACAGTAAAGAAGCGCTGGCGCTGATTAAGGATAATTTAAGTAAGCTTCCGGCTAACAAAGTAGCTGAAAATCGCGTCTGGCCGACAAAAGCCGAAAACCACCTGCGCTTTAATATCATTAATGATAAAGAAAACCGGGTGAACGGCATCGCACTCTATTATCGCCTGCCAATGGTGCAAGTGAGCGATGAGCAAAGCTTTATCGAACAAGCTGAATGGAGCATGTTGGTTCAGCTGTTCAATCAGCGTCTGCAGGAACGCATACAGTCGGGCGAGTTGAAGACTATTTCTGGCGGCACTGCGCGCAGCGTTAAAATTGCACCCGATTATCAGTCGCTGTTTTTCCGTGTAAATGCACGAGACGATAATATGCAGGATGCTGCGAATGCATTAATGGCAGAGTTGGCAACTATTGATCAGCATGGTTTTTCTGCTGAAGAACTCGATGATGTCAAATCTACCCGCCTCACCTGGTTGAAAAATGCGGTTGATCAGCAAGCTGAACGTGATTTACGTATGCTGACCAGTCGCCTGGCATCCAGCTCATTAAATAATACGCCGTTCTTGTCGCCGGAAGAGACATATCAACTTTCGAAACGTCTGTGGCAGCAAATTACCGTGCAAAGTCTGGCGGAAAAATGGCAGCAGTTAAGAAAGAACCAGGACGCATTTTGGGAGCAAATGGTAAACAATGAGGTTGCCGCAAAAAAAGCATTGTCTCCTGCGGCTATCCTGGCGCTGGAAAAAGAGTACGCCAACAAAAAGCTGGCGGCTTACATCTTCCCAGGCAGAAATTTATCGTTAACAGTAGACGCTGACCCACAGGCGGAAATTAGCAGCAAAGAAACGCTGGCTGAGAATCTGACATCATTAACACTTTCCAATGGTGCCAGGGTTATTCTGGCAAAATCCGCGGGTGAAGAGCAAAAGCTACAAATTACTGCCGTATCGAATAAAGGCGATTTAAGTTTCCCTGCGCAGCAAAAATCACTTATCGCGCTGGCAAATAAAGCCGTTAGCGGGAGCGGCGTTGGCGAACTCTCCTCTTCCAGCCTGAAACGCTGGAGTGCCGAAAACTCGGTAACCATGAGCAGTAAAGTCAGTGGCATGAATACGTTGCTCTCCGTTAGCGCGCGGACTAGTAACCCTGAACCTGGTTTCCAGTTAATTAACCAGCGAATCACCCACAGCACGATTAACGACAATATTTGGGCATCGCTACAAAATGCTCAAATTCAGGCGTTGAAAACGCTCGACCAGCGTCCAGCGGAGAAATTCGCCCAGCAGATGTATGAGACGCGCTATGCTGATGACCGCACGAAATTACTGCAAGAAAATCAGATTGCACAGTTTACTGCCGCAGATGCGCTGGCTGCCGATCGCCAGTTGTTTTCATCTCCAGCGGATATCACGTTTGTCATTGTCGGTAATGTCGCAGAAGACAAACTCCTGCTGTTAATTACGCATTACTTAGGATCAATCAAACACTCTGATTCGCCATTAGCCGCAGGTAAACCATTAACTCGCGCGACGGACAATGCATCGGTTACGGTAAAAGAACAAAATGAACCTGTGGCACAGGTTTCACAGTGGAAGCGTTATGCTTCCCGGACACCGGTTAATCTGGCGACGCGTATGGCGCTCGATGCTTTTAACGTCGCACTGGCAAAAGATCTACGCATTAATATTCGTGAACAGGCCTCTGGGGCATACAGCGTTTCTTCTCGCCTCTCGGTTGATCCTCAGGCCAAAGATATCAGTCATTTGCTGGCTTTTACTTGTCAACCGGAACGACATGATGAACTGTTAACGTTAGCGAATGAAGTGATGGTTAAGCGTCTGGCTAAAGGGATCAGTGAGCAAGAACTGAACGAATACCAGCAAAACGTTCAGCGCAGCCTCGATATCCAACAGCGTAGCGTTCAACAATTAGCGAACACCATTGTAAATAGTCTTATTCAATATGACGATCCTGCAGCATGGACTGAGCAGGAGCAATTATTGAAACAAATGACGGTAGAGAATGTTAACACTGCCGTTAAACAATATCTTTCTCATCCGGTGAATACCTATACCGGAGTATTATTGCCAAAATAATAACAGCCCCGTCAACACCTCGTTGGCGGGGATTTTAGCAATATTCGACATTTTTATGTAATAATTTTATAAATGCGTTCAAAATAATAGTCGAGTGCTAATAATGATATTTTAATGTCTGATTTTTACGCGATAATTCAGGAGACATAGAAAGCGCATAAAAATAACAACATAAAACACCTTACTACCACAAAGCAATTCTCTATTGTATTGTTTTTTAATGAAAAAACATTATTCTCGTAATATTTCACGATAAATAACATTAGGATTTTGTTATTTAAACCAGAGTCCTTTGCACTTGCTTACTTTATCGATAAATCCTACTTTTTTAATGCGATCCAATCATTTTAAGGAGTTTAAAATGGATAAGAAGCAAGTAACGGATTTAAGGTCGGAACTACTCGATTCACGTTTTGGTGCGAAGTCTATTTCCACTATCGCAGAATCAAAACGTTTTCCGCTGCACGAAATGCGCGATGATGTCGCATTCCAGATTATCAATGACGAATTATATCTTGATGGCAACGCTCGTCAGAACCTGGCCA
>OGTB01000508.1_pt1 | contig 31271 bp, 29 predicted proteins | sample 1553611 | NCBI WGS metagenome assembly OGTB01 (sample SAMEA2580032, study PRJEB22360) | human gut metagenome | biome: human gut; feature: human-associated habitat; material: faeces | place: Denmark | collected 2008/2010 | reverse complement strand
GGTGCGGGTCTTGGGGGTGCCGTCCTCGTTGTAGAGGAGCCGTGCGTTCTGCTCGCTGGCAAAGAAGCCCGGGGCAATGGCGTTGACCCGGATGCCCACCTTGCTGAAGTGCACTGCCAGCCACTGGGTGAAGTTGGTGACGGCAGCCTTGGAGCCGGAGTAGGCCGGGATCTTGGTCAGGGGCAGGTAGGCGTTCATGCTGGAGATGTTCATGATGTTGCAGCCGGGGCGGCCCACCATCTGCCGGGCAAAGGCCTGCGTGGGCAGCAGGGTGCCGATGAAGTTCAGGTTGAACACCATCTCCACGCCGCTCTCGTCCAGATCGAAGAAGGTCACGGTGTCATCGTCCAGATCCGCCATCTCGAAGAATTCCTTGTCGGTGTTGGCCCGGGGGTTGTTGCCGCCGGCACCGTTCACCAGAATGTCGCAGGGACCCAGATCCGCCATCACCTCCTCTGCCACCTGCAGGCAGTTGGCCTTGTTCATAACGTTGCAGGTGTAGCCCTTGGCAACGCCGCCTTCTGCCTCGATCGCATTGGCCAGCTCCTTCAGCTTCTCCATGTTGCGGCCCAGCAGAGCCACTTTGGCTCCTGCCCGGGCCAGAGCCTTGGCGAAAATGGAACAAAGGGTGCCGCTGGCACCGGTGACCACGGCAACCTTGCCGGACAGGTCGGTGTTCAGAACATTCTTTTCCACGAGGATACTCCTTTTTTGATCAGATGGTTGTGGTGATACGGATGATTATTTTCAGGCGGACAAGGCATCAGACCCTGCCAGCGCCCTTGTCCAGGATCTTATTGAACTGGAGGAAGAAGGTGGTGGCGGTCACGGTAGCGGCGATGATGTCACTGACGGGCTCGGCAAGGAACACGCCGAACACAGGGTTCGCGACCACATGGGGCAGGATGAAGATGAGGGGGATGAGCAGGATGAGCTTGCGCAGGCAGGCCAGCAGCAGGCTGACCTTGGCCTGACCCAGCGCCATAAAGCTCTGCTGGCAGGCGATCTGGACACCGGTGGAGAAGATGCCCGCCATGTAGATGCGCATGGCCCAGGTGGTGTAATCGATCAGGGAGGCATCCGAGGTGAAGATGCCAGCCACTGCACCGGGAACCAGCATCATCAGCAGCCAGAAGATGGTGGTGTAGCTCAGGCAGAGGGTCAGCTGGAAGCGGAATGCCTGCTTGACGCGGTCTTTCTTGCCTGCGCCGAAGTTGAAGCTCATCACCGGCTGGCCGCCCTGGCAGATGCCCGAGATGGGCATGGTGCACAGCTGGGAGGCGCTGGTGATCACGGTCATGGCACCCACGGCCACGTCACCGCCGTAGCGGGCCAGGCTGGAGCTGAAGCTGATGGACAGCAGGCTCTCGGTGGAGAGCATGACGAAGGTGGAAATGCCCAGTGCCAGCACGGGCATGATGATCTTCCCTTCCAGCTTCATGTCCTCTTTGCGGATCTTGAGGATGGTCTTGGGGCCGGTGAGGAAGCGGATGACCCAGATGGCACCCACTGCCTGGCTCAGCACGGTGGCAATGGCAGCACCCTTTACGCCCATGCCCAGCCCAAAGATGAGGATGGGGTCCAGCACAATGTTGATGACCGCGCCGATGACGGTGGTCAGCATACTGATCTTGGCAAAGCCCTGCGCGGTGATGAAGGTGTTCATGCCAAGCACGATCAGCACGCAGATGGTGCCCAGAATGTAGATGCGGCTGTAAGTCAGGGCGTAGGGCAGGGTGGTGTCACTGGCACCAAACAGCCGCAGCAGGGTGGGTGCGGCGGCGTAGAAGACGATGGTCAGGACGACCGAGAAGAGCAGCAGCATGGTAAAGCTGTTGCTGACGATCTTTTCTGCCTGCTTCTTGTCGCCCTGGCCCATGGCGATGGCGGTGCGGGGCGCACCGCCGGAGCCGATGAGCATGGCAAAGGCGTTCAGGAGCATCAGGATGGGGGTAAACAGGCCCACGCCGGTCAGAGCCGCTGCGCCGATCCCCGAGATGTGGCCGATGTAGATGCGGTCCACGATGTTGTACAGCAGGTTGACCACCTGCGCCACAACGGCGGGGATCATCAGCTGGAGCAGGAGCTTTTTCACGTCACCCGTGCCCATATCCTGCTGTTTTTTCTGCGTTTGTGCCATGGAAAGTGTCTCCTTTGGTTTGAGCGAGACGGAGAGGGCTGCCCTCAGAACGTCAGGCCGAAGTTCATCTCGTAGTAGTTGCCTGCGGCATCACGGTAGGCGTAAGCCTTGCCGTTCTTGTCCTTCATGCTGTCGGGCATGTAGGCATCCTTTGCAAAGCCGGGCACGTCGTTGGGGCTGATGCAGACACCGTCCGCGTTCACAGCCAGCACCTCGTCGCCCTTGGGCAGGGTCAGGGGCAGCTTGCCAACGGGAGCAAAGCGGCCGAACATCACATCCAGCGTTGCGGAGGGGTAGGTGTCAAAGCCGACGGTCAGAGCGTCGGAGACCTTCTCCACATTGCCGACCTCCCAGGCCAGCGGGCAGTTGATGTTGGAAACGACCTTGCCGCCGTGGGCGTGGACCGCAGCAGCGATACCGGCCAGACGGTTTGCGCCCACCAGAGTGGTCTCCTTGTGGGTCTCGGTGGTGGGCTTGCCGCTCTCGTCCACGTTGCAGACAGTCTTGTCCTCGCAGATGTCCAGCTCCAGGTAGCCCGGGGTGGCGTTGAAGTATGCACCGGACTGGGGGCTGACCATCAGCAGGGCCACCTGGGCCTCATCGGGAGTGTCCACCAGAGTGACATTGCCCAGCATCTCGCGCAGGGCCTTGGTGGCGGCCTCACCGGCCTCGGCGCTCTTGCCAAAGGCCTCAGCGTAGACCTTGGTGCCGTCCTTCAGGGGCAGGGTGCCGTCGTTCTTCAGCAGGACAACGGACTCGCGGTGCACGCGGGAAGCTTCCTCCCAGTCGGCCTTGGTGGCAACGACCTCGGCGGCCTTCCTGGGGTCGGCGTAGGTGTCCTCGAACATGCCCTGACGGAACAGCTCGGTCAGGGTGCGGCTGACAGCGCGGTTCAGGCTGGCATCGGTCAGCACCAGATCTTCCTTCTTGAAGCCGGCGGGCACCGCGTGGGTGTCGTAGTAGTCGTTGGTGCCGCGGGCGTAGCTCTCCTCGCCCAGCTCGTTGTCCAGCAGGCCGGAGATCAGGTCCACGCCGCTCTGGGTGACAGCATAGCCGATGCGCTCGGGCTCGTCCAGCATGTCAACGCCCCAGCACATGTTGTGGACGATGCCGGTGTCGGAGTTGATGTAGCCCTTGAAGCCCATCTGGCCGCGCAGCAGGCCGTCGATGAACACCTTGTTGTAGGCAAATCCGTAGGGCTGGAGCTCGATGGGGTTGCCGTTGAAGTCCTCCTGCGGAGCGCTCTTCTCGGCGCTGGGCTTGGAGTAGTAGGGCATGATGGACTCGGCATTGTGGCGGATGGCTGCACGGAATGCCGGGATGTGGTACTTCTGCAGGGAGCCGGGGGTGGCGTAGATGTTCCACTGGCCTGCTGCATAGTGGGGGTCAAAGCCGTTCTCACGGGCACCGCCGCCGGGGAAGTGCTTCACAGTCATGGAAACACCCTCGGGGGTAACGCCGTTGCTGCCGCCCTGGATGCCGGGGATCAGGTGGTCGAAGATCTCCTCGATCAGTGCGGGGTCCTCGCCAAAGGTGCCGAAGGTGCGCTGCCAACGGGGGTCGGTGACGCAGTCGGCCATGTACATGTAGCCCTTCTTCAGGCCGCAGGCGTTCCACTCGCGGCGGATGGTGTCAGCGAACTTGTCGATGATGTCGATGCGTGCGGTGCCCTTGACGGCAGCAGCAATGCCCAGGGTGCCGGGATAGGTGGCAAACACGCCGGTGGCATCGTTCATGCCGAACACGACCTCGCCGTTCTCGTTGCGGCTGTTGGACATGACCTGCATGGGAACAAAGTGGTCACAGGTCTCGGTCAGGTACTGCAGCTGGTTCAGGTAATCTGCCAGATCCTCGGGCGTGGGGCTCTCGCGCAGGATGACGTGGCGGTTGAAGCTCTTCTTGACCATGTCAGAGGTGCTGGGCAGGGACTGGGAGCCGAAGATGCTGTCGGAGACGTTCACGGGTGCCTCGTCCAGCAGGCCGCTTTCGTCCGCCACGGGCTTGTGGCCGTTGGCTGCCAGACGGGGGGAAGGATACTTGGGGCCCATGCGCCAGTCGGAGGTGAAGATCTGGCCGATCTTCTCGCTGGTGGTCAGAACCTTGACATAGGCCTCGGCGCGCTCAGCCGGGGTCAAGCGCCAGTCGTTGACTGCGCTGACGGTGCCGGTGCCGTCGATGTCCTTGAAATACAGGCCGTCCTGCTCGATGACCTTGCGCTCCACGGTGCTGATGGTGGGGCCGTTGGGGTTCTGGTAGCGCTTTACACGCTCGGATGCTTTCACTGCCATAGTGTTTTCTCCTTTTCTTTTGAACGCAGCGGCCCATGCCACAGAGCCGCAGATGCTATACCTATTATAATAGGCCGCCGCGCGGAACAACTAGAAAATTTTTTGGATATTTCCGCACTTTCCTTGTATTCTTTTTTTGCGCGCGGTTGGAATACAAGTCTGTTTTGTGGAATGTGCTGTACTAGTATCTTACAATCATGTGCAAAATGACGAACGCTGTTTTTTAAAACTGTTGATTTCGCCCAAGGAGAGTAAAATTGTCCTGTTTTCCCACAAAATTTTACTAACAGAAATTTGAGGGATAGTTCATAATGTATACATAAAAATCCCCCGGTTCGCGATGTGGCAGCCGCAGCCCACGGGGGACCGAATGAAAGGCCGGAGTGAGTGGCAGCACACCGGCCGCAGAATTGAAAGGAGAGCTTCTCTATGGCAAAGGTCAAACAGCCGCTTGAAGAAAACGGCATCCACAGAGCGAAAATGTGGGAGATCATGATGTACGCTCTGAACAACACCTCCACCAACACCTACATGCTGGTGGTCGGTTACATCAGCTACTTCCTGATCGGTATCGTCGGTCTGGCATCCGTGCTGGCCGGTTCCATTGTTACCATCATGCGTGTCTGGGACGGTGTCACCGACCCGTTCGTTGGTATGATGGTCGATAAGACCAACGGCAAGTTCGGCAAAAACCGTCCGTTCATTGTCATCGGTCAGATCATCATGTTCGCCACCACCTTCGTGATGTTCAACTTCATCCCCAAGATGGGCACTGGTGTCCGCTTTGTTGCGTTCATCATCATCTACATGATCTACATCCTGGGCTACACCTGCCAGTGCGTTGTCACCAAGTCTGCTCAGACCTGCCTGACCAACGATCCCAAGCAGCGCCCCATCTTCGCAATGTGCGATACCGTGTACAACATCATCCTGATGAACATTCTCTTCCCCATCATTGTCACCGATGTCCTGGTGCCCAAGTTCACCCTGACTGCCGAGGCCAACGCTGCCGAGATCGCTTCTCTGGTGGCACAGAACCCTGCTCTGGCAGGCATCGTGGAGAAGTCCGGCGGCAGCCTGTCCGCTTTCTACAACCCCGGCCTGTTCACCACCATGCAGCTGATGTTCGGCGGCCTGTCCGCTGTCTTTGCAGTCTGCGCCATCATCGCCCTGTGGCGTAAGGACAATCCGAAGTACTTCGGTCTGGGCACCACCCAGAAGGTCGGCATCAAGGATTACGTTGACACCCTGGCTCACAACCGTGCCATCCAGATGCTGGTGGTCTCCGCATCTACCGATAAGCTGTTCATGTCCACCAAGAGCAACGCTACCGTTATGATCTGCCTGTTCGGCATCATCTTCGGCAACTATGCCGCATACTCCAGCTACTCTCAGATCACCTCTATCCCCATCTGCCTGATTTCTCTGCTGCTGATGAACAAGATCGCTCGTCAGATGGGCCAGAAGGCATCCATGCTGGTGGGTACCTGGGGCGGCATCATCGGCTCCATCGCCATCACCCTGTTCCTGTTCTTCTTCAACCCCAAGGGCGATGCTTCCAAGTTCTCTCTGCCCGCATTCCGCCTGATCCGTCCTGACACCTGGGGCACCCTGTTCACCGGCTGGACCACCACCGCTTTGATCTTCGTGCTGCTGGTCATCGCATGGTCCGGCGTGCAGGCACTGTCCTCCTCCATCGTTATCACCATGACCGCTGACTGCGCTGACTACGAGGTCTACCGTACCGGCAAGTACGTCCCCGGCCTGATGGGCACCCTGTTCAGCTTCGTGGATAAGCTGGTCTCCTCTTTCGCTCCCATGGTCGCCGGTATCATGTTCAGCATGTGCGGCTTCACCGACCACAACCCCGTTATGGGTGACCCTGTTACCCCGGGCCTGCGTATGGGCGTTGTCTTCTGCGCATACGGCATGATCATGATCGGCCTGGTCTGCAACCTGATCGCTATGAAGTTCTATCCCCTGACCAAGGAGAAGATGGAAGAGATCCAGGATGAGGTCGCTCAGATCAAGATGAAGACCATGGCTGAGAACGCCTAATTGGTACTTGCAATTTTCTGCGGAAACCTGTAAAATCAAATAGGAAAACCGCTCGCCCTTGCGGCGGGCGGTTTTCTGCTTTTGGAACAAAATTCAGACAAGAGGTACATCGTAAATGGAAGAAAAGACACAGTGGGGAAAGGACCCGGACCATGGGTTCATCTGGAACACCATCGACCACCTGTTATACTGGAGAGAACACCGTGAAAAGCACTGTGTCAGCCGTAAGAAGTATATGCGCCTGTGCATTCTGGGTGCGTTTGGTGCGCACCAGTTCTATGCCAAGCGCCCGGTGCTGGGCCTGCTGTATCTGGCAACCTTCTGGAGTGGTTTCTCTGCCGCTATGACCATCGTGGACTTCATCATTGCCGTGCCCATGAAACCGGACGAGGACGGCAACATCTGGCTGTAAAAAGCCCTCTGGCGGCCTGCTGGGCCGGAAAGGAAAACACCCTATGGATAATGTCATGCAGTTTCTGTTCAACACCAACCACGAGCAGCCCAGCATCCCGGTCTGGATCCTGCTGATCGTGATCGCGGTTGTGATTCCCAATTACGCCAGATATCGGATGGAGCAGAAGCACTCCAATGATTCTGTTCCCACCCAGAACCCTGCCCGCTCTGCCCCGCGCAAGAAGAAGCGCAGCAAAAAGCGCTGAGCCGCAGGCTGGGGCAGCATGGTAAAGATGCTTTGATATTTCATGATTTCCCATAACCGAAAGGGCCCTGCAAATGCCGCAGGGCCCTTTTGGTTTGCCAGAGTGTGTGGAGAGATGGGGAAACAAAAACCGCCCCGGCGGCTGCTTTATGCAGTGCCGGGGCGGTTCGTTCGTTTTTGGTGTTCAGATGCAGGAAGTACTTACTTCTTGATCTTGATCAGCTGTGCGTTCAGGCTCTCGATAAAGCCGTCGGGCATGTTGATCATCTTAGCCATAGTCTCAGGGGTCATGCGCTTCATCATATCCCACATGCCAACGCCGGGCTTGATGTCAAAGTTGGTGGCCAGCTTGACAGCCCTGGTAGCGAGAGCCAGAGCCTCTTCGTTCTTGGAGAGATCCTCCATGCTGTCCTTGATGCTGTAATAGCCCTCGGGGAACTCCATCGGAGCCTTCAGATCCAGGCTGCCGACCTGCTTGAACCAGTTGGCAACGCCCTCCTGACGCTCGTTGAACTCAGGCAGAGTGTAGCAATCAGGCTCCTTCTCGACCTTTTCCAGCGTGATGGAATCCTTCACGTCACCGGCAACGGCCAGGATGGTGTTGAAGCCCTCTTCCAGAGCGACGTTGAACTTGAACACGCGGTGCGCGGTCTGCTGGGCGGCTTCCTTGCCGTTGACGTACAGCACAACGGTGTCCTGGTTGGAGTAGACCTTGATCTCGGTGGTCTCGCCTGCGCGCTGTGCATGGCGGCGGCCGGCGATGTGGACCATGGGCTGCTTGGACCAGTATGCCTGGTAGACAAAGTAGCTGTCCTTCTTGGTCTTGCGGTCAATGGTCATCAGGCCCTTGTTGTTGCGGCCTGCAACGCCGCCCTCGTGGCGGGCAGCACAGCCAAAGTCGAACATGTTCCAGCAGTGGGTAGCCCACACCCAGGGACGATCCTCGAACACCTGAGCCAGATGCTCGTGGTACAGTGCCTGATACTCCTCGGTGTAGTCCTTGCACTGGGGATCGTTGCTGTGCCAGTTGATGATGCCCTCGGTGCCGTACTCGGAGATGCCGATGCAGATGTCGGGGTGCTCGGCGTGGAACTTGTCCAGCCAGGGGCCGTTCTGCTCCATCTTGCCGCCGTACCAGCCGAAGTAGTGGTTGTAGCTCTCTACATCGGTAATGTGATGCATGGGGCCGTCAACAGGGGTGTTGGAGACGTGGGCAATGGTGGTGAGACGGGTGGGATCCAGCTCACGCACCAGCTTCTGCAGGTCGTGGTGGTTGTCCACCAGCTCCTGGCAGATGCCGCCGATGAGGATCTCGTTGGACAGGCCCCAGAACATGATGGAGGGGTGGTTGTAGTTCTGGATGATCAGTTCGGTCATCTGGTGACGGCAGTTCTGGTGAGCGGAGGGGTCCTTCTTAAAGACGCTGATGAAGGGGATCTCAGCCCAGACGGCGAAGCCCAGCTCGTCACATGCGTCGTAGAAGTCCTGGCTGTGCTGATAGTGGGCCAGACGGATGGTGTTGGCACCCAGCTCCTTGATGAGCATGGCATCCTCGTAGTGATCCTCAGCGGTCAGGGCGTTGCCCTTGTACAGACGATCCTGATGGCGAGCCACGCCGCGCAGCGGGGTGGGCACGCCGTTGATGGAGAAGCCGTCGTTCGGGGTCACAGTATAGCTGCGGACACCCACGTTGGCGTAGATCTCGTCAAAGGTCTCGTTGTTCTTCTGCAGGCGGGCGGTCACGGTGTACAGGTTGGGCTCGTCCATGCTCCACAGCTGGGCATCGGGAACGTACAGGGTGACCTTGGTGCTGTCGCAGGGGCGCACGCCGGAAGCAACTTCGTTGCCGTAGCAGTCCTCGATGCTGTACATCACAGTGTAGGCCTCTTCGCCGTTTGTGACCCAGCTCTCGATCTCAAAGGTGGCACCGCCGTCCTCGGTGGGCTTGGGGGTGACCTTGATGCCGGGGCCGCCGAAGTAGTCCAGGTCAAAGTGGGTGCCGGGCACGCTGATCAGGTTCACGCCGCGGTACAGGCCGCCGTAGAAGGTGAAGTCGGCGGAAGCGGGGTACATGGAGGGGGTGTCCTCGTTGGAGACCTCGATGGTCAGCTCGTTGTCGCCCTCGTGGCACAGGTCGGTGACATCGGCACGGAAGATGGAGAAGCCGCCCTCGTGGGTGGTTGCCACCTGGCCGTTGACCTTCACGGTTGCGGCCAGAGCAGCTGCCAGTACCTCAACGTAGGGGCGGCCGCCCGCCAGAGGCCGGCTGGGGCGGGGGAAAGCAACCGGCCTACCGCGGCGGAGGCAGCGGTGTGGGCAATAAGCCTGCCGTTGCCGTCCATGCCGTCCACAGCGTTCCAGGTGTGGGGCAGGGTGACCTGCTCGGTAGGACGCTCGCCCTTGGGGAAGGACAGGGTCCAGTTTTCGTTCAAGGAAATGATCTCTCTCATCGATACTGCTCCTTCTGGTTTTCTTCTTTGTTTCGGCGGCCTGCATGGCAGAAGAAATGCCGGAAACAGGCCGGTTGTTGATTTTAGTATAGCACATCAGAGGGGGGCAGAGTTTGTACAATCTTTTGGCAAAATAGTAATATTTTGTGAAAATCCAGACGATGATTCCACGATTTTACAATCTTGCCCTTGGAAATGACAGCACAGCATGAAATAGATACCCCGAAGCAGAGAGGAAAAGGAGGGTACCCCACCCCACAGAGGGTGGCAGCGGCTTCCGCTTATCCCAGACCAGAGGGCCTCTTTGGCGCTGTGGGTCCCTCCGGCAGAAAGTGTTGACGGAACGGCGGCTTTTTGCTATAATTATATAGCTATGAATATGGAGATGTATCGAAGTGGTCGTAACGAGAACGACTCGAAATCGTTTTGTCCTTAACCGGGCACGTGGGTTCGAATCCCACCATCTCCGCCAATAAAAGGCACCGGCTTAGGCTGGTGCCTTTTTTGCGGTAAAGATGGTGCGGATGAGAACAGGGCGGCCATCGGTATCAATTAGAACTTGTCGGGGCAAGACCCCTCCATTTGCTTCGCAAACGCGAATTGTCATGCGTGTTCCTCCATCACCCAGCGAAAAGCCTTTGCCGTGCGCAGGTCAGCGTCTTTGAAATGCCCGCCGCTGTTCCACTCAAGGGTGCAGTCTGCGCCACGCTCTGTAAGCCGACTGTGCAGCGTGCGGATATTATCCCCTACCGCAGCCATGATGGTGTTTTTCGTGCGCTCTTCTTTATCTCCAAGGCTCAGATAAACGTGCTGTGCCTGTATCGGGTGCCGCTGTTCAAACTCCATCCAGCCCGGAAACCACACAGAGGGAGATGCGGCGGCGACACCGTAGAACAAATCGGTCTGGGTGGAAGCCCACAAAGCGAACAGCCCGGCCAGCGAGTAGCCGCCCAGAATGATTTTGACGTTTTCCGGGAGAGGAAACTGCTGCTCCAGTGTGGGAATGAGCTGCTCCGTCAGAAAGCGCAGTGTCTCCCCAGCTTTGCCGCCGAAGCCTTGCTTTCCCCACACGGCAGGGGCTTTCCACGGAGAAAGCGCATCGTTCCAGCTTTCCACCGGGATAGCCGCAAACAAAAAATTCTGGCTGCTCTGTGCGATCGCTGCCACTTCATAATCCATACTTTGCAGCTCATGCTCACCTGTCATTTGGAGCAGCAAGTATTCTGCATTGGCTTCGCCGTAAATGCGGCAAGGTCTGTTCCCGATTTGCATTGTCTGTGCTGTCACTGCGGCATCCTCCCGAAAAAAATTTGATAAGCCCAGTATAGCAACTAAAAAATCGTTTTGCAATTCAAACGGTTTTCAGAGCAGGCGCAAGCGGCACAGAGGTACATTCCCCTCTGCTCTCTGGTAAATTACAGCACGGATGTGATATAATGGAGAAAAACCACCGGAGAACGGCACAAAAGAAGGAGGCTGGCATGATGAAACAGAGACAGCGGGAACAGGTTCAAAGAGGCTGTGCGGTGGGCACCAGCGGCTGGCTGGCAGACCTGATGCTGGGCGCAGGCATGGTGCTGTCTGCAGCGGGCCCGCACGCCGCTGCCTCGCCCCGGAGGGTCCCGCAAGCCCTCCGGGGCTTTTTTTGTTGGCCGCACGGCCCGTTCCGGCAGAAAAAAACAGGGCTGCTCCACATCTCTGTGGGGCAGTCCTGTCTGGCTGCGCGAGGTCGGCGCACGGGCTTCCGGGTTTCCCCCGAAAGGGGGCGGCTCAGCGCGCGGTTTTCTTTTCATCCGGAGCCTCCGGGTTGTTTTCCAGGTTCAGCTCGGGCATCAGCTCGTTGCTGATGATGGTCAGCATCTGTTCCAGCTTCTTCACGTCCTCTTTGGGGAAGCGCTTGTTCACCCGCTGGACCACTGTGCTCAGGTAAGAGTAGCTGATGTTGTAGTAGTCGATATACTTCTGGGTGGGCCGCAGGTGATACTCCCGGCGGTCGGTGGTGGACTGGATCTTTTCCACATAGCCCTTGCGCACCAGCGAGCCGATCTTATACGCCGCGTTGGGGGTGGAGATCTGCATCATCCGGGAAAACTCCGCAATGGTGGGCTCCCCCATGGCCATAATGCCCTCCATGCAAAAGGATTCCACCGTGGTCAGGGTCGCCTCACGGGTGGCAAAGCGCTGGAACACGTTCTGGTAGAAATGGAGCTTGAACTTGGTATAGACATCGTTGAATGCTTTTTCCAGCATGGTACGGTCTCCCTTCGAACACTCAATTTCCTTTAGTATATCACGCTTTGGTCTTTTTGCCCAGCTTTACGCGCAGAATGTTCAGCACCACCAGCTCCAGCACAATGGCAACGCCCAGCAGGATCAGCGAGGTCCACAGGCTGGCGCTGCTGCCCAGGAACATCTGGGTCAGGCCGGTGATCACATAGCACGCGGCGGAACAGGATGCGGCGGTAATGGCGTAGGGCAGCTGGGTGGAAACATGGTTCACATGGCTGCAATGCGCACCGGCAGAGGCCATGATGGTGGTGTCGGAAATGGGAGAGCAGTGGTCACCGCACACAGCGCCGGACAGGCAGGCCGCAATGGAGACCACCAGCATCTCGCCCTGCGGGAAAGCGTGGCAGACAATGGGGATCAGGATGGAGAAGGTGCCCCAGGAGGTGCCGGTGGCAAAGGCCAGGAACACCGCCACCAGGAAGATGATGACCGGCAGCAGGTACTGCAGGGCGGCAGCGGAGCCGCCCAGCAGGTTGGCAACGTAATATTTTGCACCCAGCAGGTTGGTCATGCCGGAAAGCGTCCAGGCCAGGGTCAGGATCAGCATGGGGCTGACCATGGCCTTGAAGCCCTCGGGGATGCAGGCGGCAAAATCCTGGAACGTCATCACGCTGCGGACACGGTAGAACACAAAGGTGAACATCAGGGCAATGCTGCTGCCCAGCACCAGACCGGCGGAGGCGTTGCAGTCGGAGAAGGCGGTGATGAAGTCCACGCCCTCAAAGAAGCCGCCGGTGTAGATCAGGCCAAGGATGCAGGCTGCGATCAGCACCAGCACCGGGGCCACCAGATCAATGACATGGCCGTGGGCATCGTCCTCGGTATCCAAATCGTCGCCGTAGGGGCGGTCGGCCGTGGTGAAAAGGTCACCGGCCCGGGCGTTGTCCTCGTGCTGCTTCATGGAGCAGTAGTCCGTGCCCGTGAAGATGAGGAACAGGCTCATCACAATGGTCAGCAGGGCGTAATAGTTGTAGGGAATGGTGCGCAGGAACATGGTAAAGCCGTTGATGCCGGAGCCTTCGGGCACGCTGGAGGTAACGGCGGCGGCCCAGCTGGACACCGGCGCAATGATGCACACCGGGGCGGCGGTGGAATCAATGAGGTAGGCCAGCTTTGCGCGGGAGACCTTCTGCCGGTCGGTCACGGGGCGCATCACAGAGCCCACGGTCAGGCAGTTGAAGTAGTCGTCCACAAAAATGAGCACGCCCAGAATAAGGGTGGCAAACTGCGCCCCGGCCCGGGTGTGGATGTGGGTGGAGGCCCAGCGGCCAAAGGCGGCGCTGCCGCCGGCCTTGTTCATCAGGGCCACCAGAATGCCCAGCATCACCAGAAAGACCAGAATGCCCACGTTGCTGCTGTCAGAGAGCTTGGCAACCATGCCGCCGTCCTCGTTGAAGAACAGGGTGGTGACCGCCAGCTCCAGGTTGCCGTTGGCAAAGAGCAGCGCGCCGGTGGCAATGCCCACCAGCAGGGAGGTGTAGACCTCCTTGGTGTTCAGGGCCAGCACAATGGCCACCACCGGCGGCAGCAGGGAAAGCATGGAGCTGTACACCGCGGGGGCGTAGCTGGCCGGGTCGGCAATGGTGCCGGGGGTGGCTGCGGTGCACCACAGCAGCAGGGCAAACACCAGCAGTGCCCCCACCCAGGAGAGATTTGTCTTTTTCATAAATGATTCCTCACTTGATTTTTTGTCCCGGCCCGGGGCAGACTATCCCTATTGCAAACGGAAAGGGGGCCGCCGCCACGCCGGATTATAAAGCGCTGTATTTTGAGCTGTTCCGCGCCAACGAACAGGCCATCCGCCTGCTGACCGCCGCCCAGCAAAAGGCGGAAGCGCAGGTGATGGAAGAGGACAGAGAGCCGCTGTATATGCACGGCCAGCCTGCCCACAATGCCAAAGGCTCCCCCTTTGGGGGAGCTGGCAGCGCCAACGGCGCTGACTGAGAGGGCGAGGCCGTTACCCCTTCTTCGCCTCTGCCTTTGCGGCAAACTTGGCGTTGTTGATGATGAACCGCTCGTGTACGCCGCCGCCCACGGGGCCTTTCTCGTCGTGCAGGGAGACCTTGAACACCAGCTTGCGGCCCTCCACGGCGGTCAGCTCGCTCTCGCAGGTCACGGTCATGCCCACAGGGGTGGGGGCGCTGTGCTCCAGCTCCAGCCGGGTGCCAACGGTGCCGCAGCCCTCGTCCAGCGCGGCGGCAACGCTCATCCAGCAGGTTTTTTCGGCCAGTGCCACCAGCGCGGGGGTGGCAAACACGTCCAGCGTGCCGCTGCCCATGGTCTTTGCGGTGTTCTCGGAAGTAACGGCGACACTCTGCTCGCCGCAGATTCCAGCTTCCAACATAAAAATACGTCCTTTCCAGATGCCCGAAGGCGAAAATTTAGAAATACATTGTTAGAATACCACACTTTTGGCACAGATGCACCTGTTTGGGCGTTTTTTTCTGCAAATCTCTTTCTGTTTGGCGCAATTTGCGGTATCATTGGCCCGAAAGGGATGGAAAAAAACATGAACGACTTCTGGAAATCCTACGATATCACCCATGCGGAGCTTGGCCCGAACTTCCGGTGTTACCCGCTGTACGGTAAAATCCATTTGATCGAGCTTGCCCTCTCGTTGGTGTTCATTGTGGGGATGGCCCTGTGGTACCGCCGCAGCTCGGCCTCTGCCCGGCGGCGCATCCTCGTGGGCGTTACCATTGCCCTGCTGGCCGATGAAGCTGCCCTGCTGCTGGGCATGGCTCTGACCGGTCAGTGGAACTGGAGCTATCTGCCTCTCCATCTGTGCAGCATCAATGTGTTCGTCTGTCTGTACAATACCCTCACCGATCAGAACTGGTGCAAGGAGGAACTCTATGCCCTCTGCATCCCCGGTGCGGCGCTGGCTCTGCTCTGCCCCAGCTGGCTGGACGTGCCCTCCTGGTGGACGCTCATCAATCTGCACTCGATCAGCATCCATGCCCTGCTGGTGCTCTACCCGGTTCTGCTTGTGGTGAGAGGCTCCCGCCCCAGCGCCCGCCGTGCCCCGCAAGTGCTGGCTTTTTTGTTTGGCTCTGCCCTGCCTATTTACTTCTTGAATAAACCACTGAATACCAATTTCTACTTTCTGAACAATCCCTACGGCAATGTCATCACCAGTGCGTTTACCCGCCTGCTGGGTGAAAAATACTATATTCTGGGCTTTCTGCCCGCCATTGCGGTGGCGCTGTGTCTGATGTATCTGCCGTGGGTGGTAGCGGATGCCCGGCACAAAAAGAGAAAATAAGTGCTTTCTGCAAGCTGCCTTGTCCCCACCGGGCAGGGCGGCTTTTTGTTTGCCCAAAACGCCTGCTGCTTGCAAATTAAAACTGCAAATTTCTTGCGTTTTGCGGTTTGTTTTAACTATTTTGAAAAGTGGACAGAAATCTTTGAAAAACCCCTTGACAGAAGCTCTTCTGCATGATAACATGAACACATGAACAGACGTTCATGTAAAACGCGGCAAAAGGAGAACGGACATGATCGGATTGGAGCAGATGACCCCGGCGGGGCAGGAAAACACGGAACCGGTGGTGATGCCGGATGACGAGGTGCTGTATGAGCTGGCCGACCTGTTCCGGGTGTTCGGCGACTCCACCCGCATCAAGATCTTATATGCGCTGCATGACAATGAGCTCTGCGTGCAGGACATTGCCAATGCGGTGCAGCTGAGCCAGTCGGCAGTAAGCCACCAGCTCCGGGTGCTTAAGGACACCAAGCTCGTGCGCTTCCGCCGGGATGGCAAAACCGTTTACTATGCACTGGATGATGACCATGTGAGAAGCATCCTGTCGATGGGCATGGACCACATTGAGGAGTAAACGGAAAACGCAGTACAAAGCCTCCGGGCGCACAAGGCGTGCCTGAGAGGTCCACATAAAATAAAGAGAGGTACCTATGATGAAGAAGACCTACAAGATCGAAGTTGACTGCGCAAACTGCGCCCAGAAGATGGAGGATGCCGCCAACACCGTTGCAGGTGTGGCACAGGCTACCGTCAGCTTTATGACCCAGAAGATGAAGGTCGAGTTTGCTGAGGGTGCAGACCCCCACGATACCATGGTGAACGTTCTGGCTGCCTGCAAAAAGGTCGAGGACGACTGCGAGATCTTTGATATCTGAGGAAACAGGGGTTTGTAACTCCGGTACGGCTCCCCTGCGGGGGAGCTTTTTGTGACGCATTTTTCGGGCAGAACGGACCAAAAGCCGGTGCGGAAAACTGTGGAAAAGAAAACGGGTTTTCAACAGTTTCCACCGGGTTTTCAACAGCCTCTGCGAAAAAGTGCAAAAAGAAACGCGAAAAAGCAGGTTTTCTCCGGGAAAAGTCCGTGGAAAACTCAGGGGAAAACGTGGAAAAGTCTATCCCGTGGGGAAAACCTGTTGAATCCACCCCGCCCGCCGCAGCGCATTGCGGCCCAGAACCCAGAAAAAAGGAGAGTACAGATATGAATAAAAAGCAGAAGAAGAACCTGTACCGGATCATTGCTGCTCTGGTGCTGGTGCTTATCCTCAAATTGCTGCCCCAGTTCCCCACGCCGGTGGAGCTGCTGCTCTACTGCATCCCCTATCTGGTGGTCGGCTGGGATGTGCTCCGCAAGGCACTGCTGGGCATCAAGAACCGCCAGCCCTTTGACGAGTGCTTCCTGATGGCTGTTGCCACCGTGGGCGCGTTTGCGCTGGGCGATTATGTGGAGGGCTGTGCCGTTATCATCTTCTACCAGATCGGCGAGCTGTTCCAGAGCGTGGCCGTGGGCAAGAGCCGCCAGAGCATTTCCAGCCTGATGGATATCCGCCCCGATTACGCCAACGTTGAGGACGAGGACGGCAAACTGGAGCAGGTGGACCCCGATGATGTGGAGGTAGGCACCGTGATCGTGGTCCAGCCCGGCGAGCGGGTGCCCATTGATGGCATCATCGTGGAGGGAACTTCTGCCCTGAACACTGCCGCCCTGACCGGCGAGAGCCTGCCCCGGGATGTCCGCTCCGGCGATGAGGTCATCAGCGGCTGTGTGAACATGACCGGCCTGCTGAAGGTGCGGACCACCAAGGAGTTCGGCGAGTCTACCGTTTCCAAGATCCTCGACCTCGTGGAAAATTCCAGCATGAAGAAGGCCCGCGCCGAGAACTTCATCACCCGCTTTGCCCGGGTCTACACCCCCGCCGTCTGCTACGGCGCACTGGCGCTGGCCTTTGTTCCCCCCATCGTTCTGCTGCTGATGGGCCAGCCCGCCCGCTTCGGTGACTGGGTCTACCGCGCCCTGACCTTCCTGGTCATCAGCTGCCCCTGCGCTCTGGTCATCTCCATCCCGCTGAGCTTCTTCGGCGGCATCGGCGGTGCGTCCGCCTGCGGCATCCTGGTCAAGGGCTCCACCTATCTGGAGGAGCTGGCCCGCACCGGCATCGTGGTGTTTGATAAGACCGGCACCCTGACCCAGGGCACCTTCAAGGTGGTGGGCATCCACCCCGAAAACGGCGTGACCGGGGATGCCCTTGTGGAAGCCGCCGCACTGGCCGAGAGCTGGTCCAAGCACCCCATCTCCCTGAGCATCAAGAACGCTTACGGTAAGGACATCGACCCCAACCGTGTGACCGATGTGCAGGAGCTGGGCGGCCACGGCGTGACCGCAAAGGTGGACGGCAAAACCGTCGCTGCCGGCAACGCCCGCCTGATGGCAAAGCTGGGCCTGACAGTTCCCGAGATCACCGAGCCGGGTACCATCGTCCATGTTGCCATGGAGGGCAGATACGCAGGCTATCTGCTCATCGCCGATGTGGTCAAACCCCACAGCGCTGCTGCCATCAGGGGCCTGAAACAGGCCGGTGTCCGCAAGACGGTCATGCTGACCGGCGACGCGGAGCCTGTGGCAAAGGCCGTTTCCGCCGAGCTGGGGCTGGATGAATACCATGCAGGCCTGCTGCCCGGCGACAAGGTGGACCAGATCGAAACGCTCCTGGCCGCAAAGCAGCCCAAAGAAAACCTCGCTTTTGTGGGCGACGGCATCAACGATGCCCCGGTTTTGTCCCGTGCCGATGTGGGCATCGCCATGGGTGCTCTGGGCTCCGATGCTGCCATCGAGGCCGCTGACGTTGTCCTGATGGACGATGACCCGGCCAAGATCGCGCTGGCCATGCGCATTGCCCGCCGCACCCTGCGCATCGTGTATCAGAACATCGTGTTTGCTCTGGCAATCAAGTTCGCCTGCCTGGTGCTGGGTGCGCTGGGTCTGGCCAGCATGTGGACCGCCATCTTCGCCGATGTGGGCGTGATGGTGCTGGCCGTGCTGAACGCCACCCGTGCCCTGTACACCAAAGATCTTGCAAAAAAGAATGTGCAGTGACCGCGCTTTCTGCCCCCGCCTGAGCGCTGATGCCCCGGCGGGGGCTTTTCGCTGCCGGTGAATTGCATTCTGCCCGGAGTGATGGTACAATAGGACACAGTGACCCCCGCCGCCGGACGTTTTTCCGGCAGATAGATGGAAGAAAGAAGGCTTTTTATCATGAGCATGAACACGGTTCCTGAGCGTCTGGCCGCCCTGCGGGCTGCCATGAAGGCCAACGGCGTGGACGTTTATCTGATCCCGGTGGGTGACCCGCATTCCAGCGAGTACCTGCCCGACCATTACACCTCCCTGACCTATTTCTCCGGCTTCCACGGCGAAAACTCCAACTTCGTCGTCACCCCCACCGAGAGCGCTGTCTGGGCAGACGGCCGCTACTTTGTGCAGGCCGAAAAGGAGATCGCCGGTACCGAGATCCAGCTGATGCGGATGGGTGAGCCGGGCGTGCCCACCGTGGAGGAATACTGCGGCAAGGTGCTGCCTGAGAACGGCGTGCTGGGCCTGTGCGGCCTGACCGCTTCCTGCGGGCTGGTGCGCGGCGTGCAGAAGGAGCTGGATGCCAAGAAGGGCACCATCAAGACCCTGAACCTTGAGGATGAGCTGTGGACCGAGGGCCGCCCCGCCCGGCCTGCCACCCCGGCATGGATCCTGCCCAAGGAGTATGCAGGCTTCTCCCCTGCCGAAAAGCTGGAGCGCCTGCGCGGCAAACTCAAGGAACTGGGCTGCACCGCACAGCTGGTGGGCAAGCTGGATAATCTGGCCTGGCTGCTGAACCTGCGCGCCATGGATATCCAGTGCACTCCCTATGCCATGTCCTACTGCTATGTGACCCCGGAGCGCGCGGTGCTCTTCATCAACACCGCACGTCTGGGTGCGGAAGCTGCCGCAGAGCTCAAGGCCAACGGCGTGGAGATCCAGGAGTACGATGATGTGCTCAAGTTCCTGGCCGCTGAGACCGAGCCCCAGACCGTGCTGGCCGACCCTGCATCCGTGAACTTTGCCGTTTACGAGACTCTGCAGAACAACGCCGCCCTGACCGTGAAGGATGAGGCCGACCCCCTGCTGCCCATGAAGGGCGTGAAGAATGAGGTCGAGCTGGCTCACGACCGCGAAGCCCATCTGCGGGATGCGGTTGCCATGGTGCGGTTCCAGAAGGAGCTGGAAGAGCGTCTGGCTGCCGGGGAAGAGCTGACCGAGCTGACTGTGGACGAGATCCTCCACAAGTACCGCTCCGCACAGGACAAATTCATCGTGGAGAGCTTTGGCACCATTGCCGCCTACGGTGGAAACGCTGCCATGATGCACTACCACGCCACCGAGGAGGACCATGCCAAGCTGGAGCGCAAGGGCTTCCTGCTGGTGGACAGTGGTGCCACCTATCTGGACGGCACCACCGATATCACCCGCACCTACCCGCTGGGTGAACTGACCGAGGACGAAAAGCTGTTCTACACCTGGACCCTGCAGTGCCACATCGACATTGCAAAGGCTGTCTGGCTGAACTACTGCGACGGCCACATGCTGGATACCATTGCCCGTGAGCCGCTGTGGCAGCACCCCCTCAACTACCGCTGCGGCACCGGCCACAGCGTCAGCTTTGTGGGCAACGTCCACGAGGGTCCACACGCCCTGAACGGCCGCAACACCACGGTGTTCCAGCCGGGCATGATCATCACCGATGAGCCGGGCGTGTACGAGGCCGGTCAGGTGGGCATCCGCATTGAGAACGAGCTGGAGTGCTACCACAAGGCCGACAACCAGTACGGCACCTTCCTGGCCTTCCGTCCGCTGACCTTTGTGCCCATTGCCACCTCTCCTGTGGTGCCCGGTGTCCTGACCCGGGACGAGCTGGATTGGCTGAACGCCTACCACCGCGAAGTGTTTGAGAAGCTGGCTCCCCACCTGAATGAAGAAGAGCGGGATTGGCTGGCAAAGAAGTGCGCTGCCATCGGAGCATAACCACAAAAAAGGGAGACCCCGCAGGGGGTCTCCCGATTTTGGTTTATTCTTTCTGGTTTTTCCAATATTCCTTGGCTTCCTCAATGATCTTTTTGAAGGGGCCGGAGGGGTAGGTGCTCTCGGCGATATCCACCAGGAACTTGTACAGCTGGGGCCGCACCTCCTCGTACATCCCAAGGCGGGTGTAGAGGTCTTTATAATACCGGAACGTCTGGATCTTGTTCTGTACGATGGAGGCCGGGTTGATCTGGGTGTGGCAGATGCTCTGGGGATTCTGGACGTAGTAGTAACCGGCTTTGTCAATGGAGACGAAGGTCTCGGCATACTGGATATACTGCATGTTGAACACCAGATCCTCGGCCCATTTCAGCTCGCTGGTGAACTGGATGTCATTGCCGGTGAGCAGGATGCGGCGGTAGAGCTTGTTCCAGAGCACACTGTAAAAGTAGGAGGCAGGCTTGTCCATCAGCCGCAGGGCAAAGGTGTCCTTGTCGTAGACCCCGGCGGGCAGGAAACCGTATTCCCGCACCTCAGGGGGCCGGGCAACACTCATCACGCCCAGATTGTCCTCCAACTTTTCCAGTACCTGCTCGGGCTTTGTGGCCCCGGCGGGGATCACCATCTTGTAGGGCGCAATCACAAGATCTGCGTGGTGCGTCTCGGCGGCTTCCACCAGATGCTGGGTGAAGTCCGGGTCGATGTAGTCATCGCTGTCCACGAACTGGACATACTCGCCCCCGGCCAGCTTCAGGCCCAGGTTGCGGGTGTCGGACACGCCGGAGTTTTCCTTGTCCACCAGCACGATGCGGCTGTCCCTGGCGCGGAACTCCTCACACACGGGCAGGCTGTGATCCTTGGAGCCATCGTTCAGGATGATGAGTTCAATGTTTTTATAGGTCTGGTTCAGGATGCTGCCGATGCAGCGGGCCAGATGATTCTGAGCGTTGTATACGGGCAGGATGATGCTGACGAGCGGCTGATCCATGGCGGTGTCCCCCATTTCTTTTTTCGTCCATGATACTCCCTCACGGCGCAAAAATCAAGCGCTGTGCAGAGGGAAAGGAGGAGCGGATATGATCTTTCACATTGCGGTGTGCAGCCCGGACCCTGTGCTGCGGGGCCGGGTGCAGCGCCACTGCATGGAATATTATGCCCGCCGGGCCGATGCCTGCATCGTGGAGCAGCTGGAAAGCACAGCGGCCCTGCTGCAGCAGGGGGAAGCGGGCTCACGGTACGAGCTCTACCTCATCGAGCTGCCTGCCGCCAACCCGTGCAGCGGCCTGCAGGCGGCTGCAGAGCTGCGCCGCCGAGGTGTGCGGGCCCCGCTGGCCTTTCTGGCCCACACCACGGCCTATGCCTACGAAGCGTTCCGGGTGGACGCGATGCAGTACCTGCATATCCCGTTCCGTCCGGAGCAGCTGACAGCCCTGCTGGACCGGGCCACCGAGCCGGAATACGGCCCGGTCATCCCGGTTGCCACGGCCATGGGCCTGCGGGCTCTGCCCTTTGCGGACATCGAGTATCTGGAGTGTACCCACCATGTGGTGCACTACCACCTTGCCAGCGGCGAGGACGTGGCCTCCCTCTCCCTGCGGGTGCCCTTTTCCGAGGTGGCAAAGCCCCTGCTGGCCGATGCCCGTTTTCTGCAGCCCCACCGCTCCTATGTGGTCAACCTTGCCGCCGCCGCCCAGCTCTCTTCCGGGGAGCTCTGGATGCGCAGCGGGGCACGGGTGCCCATCCCCCGGGGGCGTGAGCCCGCTGTAAGGGCGGCGTTCCGGGCGTTTCTGGAAGGGTAAGGTGTCTTACAGGAGCAGCTCGTTTTCTTTGCGGCCGGAACAGCGGGCTCTCAGAAAATCGGTCACCTGTGCGACAATGGCGGCATCCACAGACCGGGCGTGAACCGGACAGCGGGAAACACAACGCATACAGGTAATGCACTTGGACGGATCGGTAACGGTGAAGTTATCGTAGGAGATGGCTCCCACAGGGCATTCCCGTGCGCAAAGCCCGCAGGAAGTGCAATTGGCATTGACAGTGGGAATCAGCCCGGCCCGCTTCGCTTTGCAGTTGTGCTCTCCGGGAATTGGCGGGCAGGTATCGGAGCCGGAAGTGAATTTTTCGAGGATCTGCTTGCCGAAAACGGCCAGCTGCTGGCAATCGGCATCGTCCGGACGGCCGGCGGCAAATTCAGGCAGCAGACTGTGTGCCGCAACGGCAGAAACTGTGGCGATGGGCTGGAACCCGGCGTTCCGGGCATAGTCTTCCATCTGGGCAAGGGTGTTATCAACGGCACGGTTGCCGTAGACCGCTGCCAGGGCGCAGCGGGCACCATTGCCCTGTAAGAGCGCCAGACGGTCCAGAGCGGGCTGAGGTGCCATGGCTTCAAAAGCTGGCATCGCAATCAGAACGAGGTCAGCTGCGCTGAATGGAATGGCAGGTGCTGTAAAGTTCTGTGCGGACAAGTCGATGGTCTGCACCTCCGGCCAGGTCTGAGTGATCGCTTTTGCAACACGTTCCGTGCCGCCGGTGGGGCTGAAAATGAGTTGGAAGCAGTTCATAAGAAAATCCTCCTTGATGTAAAAAATAAAACTACATCTTAAAATGGAGTATACCACTGAAAAGATGTAGTGTCAATATTTACACCAAAAGGAAAATGCGATAAAATAAGAGAGGGAGGGCTGCGCCTATGCACATCAGCAATAAATGTTCCATTGCGGTTCACTGTCTGATTTTTCTTTCAGAGTACGGTGAAAGGGAAAAAGTGACCAGTGAACTGCTTTCATGCTCGACAGGGTGCAACCCAGTCACCATTCGGAATATCCTCAGTGCCCTGAAAAAAGACGAGATCATCACGGTAAAGCCCGGCACGGGTGGTGCGGCGCTTGCTCTGCCGCCGGAGAAGATCGATCTGTATCGGATCTGTTCCGTCGTAGACCCGGAGGCAATTGATAAAATGATCGGGATCCATGGTTCTCCTTCGCCCTTTTGTCCGGTGGGCCGGAACATCGGCAATGTGCTGGGCAAAACCTACGATACGTTGAAAAATAATTTGATCGCCAGTATGAAAACCATCACGCTGGAACAGATCCTTGCCGATTATCACGAGGTTCTGAAAAGAGAGAAAAACTAAAAAGAACTGAAAATATAAAACCCCGCCTTTTTGGCGGGGTTTTATTGCTGTATCCTTATACCTTATTCCAGTCCAGCTCCGTCCAGTCGGTCAGGAACTGGTCGCTGACCTCCCGCAGGGCGGGCTCATCGGACTTGCTGGCGGCATCGGCGATGCCGATGACGTGGAAGCCTGCGTCGTGGGCGGTGCGGGCGGCGTAGAGGGAATCCTCACAGACAACACACCGGTCGGGGTCAGTGCCGCCCAGGCGTGTAAGGGTCTGGAAAAATACATCCGGCCTGCTCTTGTGGAGCGCCCCCTGTGCCTCCACATAGAAGTCGAAATATTCATCGATGCCCAAACGGGTGAGCACGGTGCGGCACTGGGCGCTCCAGGTGTTGGAGCAGATGCACATGCGGGCACCCTCGGCCTTCAGGCGGGCCAGCAGCTCCCGCACGCCGGGCTTGAGCTCCACGGTCTCGTAGAGCTTGGTGATAACATCCCACATCACATCGTTGTAGTCCTCCATTTTCAGGGGCAGGTCATACTCCCGGATGAGGTAGGCCGCGCCATCGGCCATGCCCATGGTCAGGAGCGTTTTGTGGAGGTCAGATTTTGGGGTGCGGCCATAGCGGGCCAGCAGGGCATCGGGCGCACCCTCCCATACCACGGTCATGCTGTCGGTCAGGGTGCCGTCCATATCAAAGATCCAGTTGTTACAGTGCATTGTTTTACCTCCACCATCGTTTCACACAAGTTAACAAAATTATACCATGGATTTTGTTCCAAAAACAGGGAGAATTTTTCCGGAAAATATGGTATACTTCTGACAGATTTCCAAAGAATGACTAGGAGGCGTTCCAGATGGCACAGAATGATACCCCGGTCAAGGCACTGGTGCTGGCAGGCGGCGGTGCGCGCGGCAGCTATCAGGTGGGTGTGTGGCGTGCCCTGACCGAGCTGGGCTGGCGGCCCCAGATCATCACCGGCACCAGTGTGGGCAGCCTGAACGGTGCCATGTTTGCGCTGGACCTGTACGAAACGGCCCGGGATATGTGGATGAGCATCCGCAGCCAGGACGTGATGGAGCTGCCGGAGGAAAACGCCGACCTCTCTGAGCTGCACGCTTTCCTGCGGGAAGTGGTGCGGGACGGCGGCATGGACGTGACCCCGCTGGAAGAGATCGTGGAGCGGGTGCTGGATGAGGATGCCCTGCGGGCTTCGCCCATCCGGTTCGGCCTTGTCACCGTGGAAAAGCGGGGGCTGAAGCCCCGGGAGCTGACGCTGGAGGATATCCCGGCGGGCAAGGTGAAGGATTATCTGCTGGCCTCGGCCGCCTGTTTCCCCGCTCTGCGGGCAAAGCAGATCGACGGGGTGCAGTTTCTGGATGGCGGCTACCGGGACAATATGCCCACCGCGCTGGCCCAGAAGATGGGCGCGGAGGAGCTGGTCTGTGTTGATCTGGAAGGGGTGGGCATCACCCTGCCCAACCGCACCGGCCTGCCCACCACCATGATCCGCAGCTACTGGGAGCTGGGGGACATCCTCCACTTTGACCCCGATACCGCCAGACGGAACATTGAGCTGGGCTACTACGATACCCGCCGCGCCATGGGATATCTGCGGGGCTGCGCCTATGCCGTTTCCACCAGCGCCGAGAGCTGTGAGGATGCCGCCGCCTTTGCGTGGAAATTCCAGCAGGTGCAGAAGGCGGTGCGGGAAAAATACCCCGTGACCCTGACAGCGGATGCGGCCCTGCTGCTGGCCAACATGAAAGATGCCCAGCTGGCCCCGCTGGAAGCTGCCGCCGAGGATGCGGGCGTGGACCCCACCGTGTTCTATACCACCCGGACGCTGGCGGAAGCCTTTTTGGAAAAATGCGACCGGGAGCGCATCGAGAGCTTTGCGCCTCTGTTTGAGGGCAGCGGCAATGCGGCACAGGCTGCGCGGGCCGCTCTGCTGCCCAATACGTTCTTACAGGCATTGGTCTGCCGTGCCCTTACCGGGCCGGTACTGCCGGAGGTGATCGAGGAATGAAGGTCTATCAGGGACACAGCGCCTCGCCGGGCCTTGTGATGGGAAAGGTGAGCCGGTTGGAGCGCTGGCACGAAAATTTTGCCACCGGGCCGTTCAACGCGGAACGGGAACAGCGCCTGTTGGAAAACGCTGTCCGGACAGCCCAGCGTGAGCTGGACGGCATGGCAGACCGCAGCGGCCCTACGGAGCAGGCCATCTTCCTGTTCCAGAGCATGATGCTGGAAGATGAAGGCTTTATGAACGAGGTCAAATTCCAGATCAAGGCGGGCATCAGCGCTGCTGAAGCCATGTACCGTGCGGGCAACCGCTATGCAGAGCAGCTTGCGGCCATGGAGGACAACGCCTACATGCAGCTGCGCAGTGCGGATATTCTGGATGCCGCCCGCCGCGTGGTGAACGTGCTGACCAACCGTCCCCGGGTCTGGCTGGCGCTGGATCACCCGGTGATCCTGGCGGCAGAGATGCTGATGCCCAGCGATCTGTTCAGCGTTCCGGCGGGGATGATCCTGGGCATCATCACTTCGGAGGGCAATAAGCAGAGCCACGCGGCGATCATTGCGCGGGCCATGCACATTCCCTGCGTGGTGCAGGTGGGACGGGAATTTCTGGACGACTGCGACGGCCGCACCGTGGTGCTGGATGCCAACAACGGCGAGTGCATCCTGGACCCGGATGCCAACACCCGCCAGCAGGCGGTCAGCCGCATCTGCGAGCTGCAGTGGGAGAGCGAGGAAGCTGCCCGCATCAGCGCCCTACCCAACCGGACAAAGGATGACGTGCCGTTTGAGCTTCTGGCCAACTGCTACGGGCAGGAGGATATCGAATCGGCGCTGCAGGCAGGCGCTTCCGGTGTGGGCCTGCTGCGCAGCGGCTATATGATGCTGCCGGGCCGCCCGGTGGACGAGCAGGAGCAGTTCGTGTTCTATCAGTCCTGCATTGCCGCCGCAAAGGGCGGTGTGGTAACAGTGCGCACCTTTGATTTTGGCGTGGACCGCGCCATGGCCGATATCCATAGGGGGCTGGAATCCTCCAAGCTGGGCCTGCGGGGCATCCGCAGCAGCCTGCGCCAGACCCATCAGTTTGAGACGCAGATCTGCGCCCTGCTCCGGGCGGCAGCCCACGGCCCCCTGCGGGTCATGTTCCCCATGGTGACCAACCTCGAAGATTGGGATGAGGCCATGCGGCTGGTAGCGCACTGCCGCCAATTGCTGCGGGAGCGCGGGGAGGAGTTTGACCCGAACACGCCCTTTGGCGTGATGTTCGGGGTGCCCTCGGCCTGCCTGACGGCAGAGGAATTCGTGGAGCACGGGTGCAATTTCTTTGTCATCGAGACGAACGATCTGACCCAGTACACCCACGCGGTGGATCGGGATATCTCCATTGCCGAGCGCTACTACCGCCCGGCCAGCCACGCAATGAAAAAGCTCATCCGCATGGTGGTGGAGGCTGCCCGGGAGGGCGGGATCCCCGTGACCATCTGCGGCAGCGCGGTGGGCAATCCGGCCAACACCCTGCAATATCTGCAGCTGGGCCTGCGGAGCTTCTCGGTCAGCCCGCAAAACCTCATTGAGGTGAAAAAAGCGCTGATGAACGCGAAAATAAAGTAAACAAAAAGGACGGCACGCACCGTCCTTTTTGTATATGTGGAAATAAAAATTACTCCAAGTTGCCAGTCAGGGTCATCACGGCGGAGAGCACCGCCAGCGGGGCGGTCTCGCACCGGAGGATGCGGGGGCCGAGGCCGACCGTTTTCACACCGGCATTGGCGGCCATTTCGGCCTCTTCCACGGCAAAGCCGCCCTCGGCACCGGTGATGAGGGCGATCTTCAGCCGCTGGCCATCGGCAGGCTGTGCGTCTGCCAGCAGCTGGCGCAGGGGAGCGCCGCCCAGCTCATAGCAGAAGAGCACGAGGTCGTACCCTTCCAGACTGCGGCAGAGGGCCCCGAAGTTGGGCAGGGGCAGGGCGACATCCGGCAGCACGCCCCGGCCGCACTGCTTGGCGGCTTCAAAGGCGATGCGGTTGTAGCGCTCGTTTTTCTGCTCCTCCTTTTTGGGGGCGGCCACGCAGTACCGGCTGAAGAAGGGTACAAAGTGGGTGCAGCCCAGCTCCACGCCGTGGCGGATGACCTGCTCCAGCTTGTCCTGCTTGGGGTAACCCACGAACAGGGTCACTTCCACGCTGGGCTCGGCGGCGCTGGGATAGCCCGGCTCCACGCTGAACTCCACAGTCTCCGGCCCAAAGCCGGTGATGGTGGCGGTGTATTCCACGGCGTTGCCGTCACATAAGATGACAGTGTCCCCCGGCTTGCCCCGCATCACGCGGGAAAGATGATGGGCATCGGCCCCCCGCAGGGTGGCGGTGCCATTGGAGATTTCGGTTGTAAAATAACGGTGAGGCATAGTGGTTCTCCTTAAACGTCCTCGCCCTCTCAGTCTTTGCTTCGCAAATCCAGCTCCCCCAAAGTGGGAGCCCTTGGCAGTCCACGCAAACTTCATCTTTTTGCCAAGGCCTCTCCCTTTGGGAGAGGTGGCACCGAAGGTGACGGAGAGGGCAAGCCAGCTGAAAGAAATCATGAAAGCTTCTGTAATTACGCTTTTTTGCAGACGATGCACTCCCAGCCGCGCTTCTCCTTCACTTCCTGCACGGTCAGGCCGGCGGCTTCCAGAGCGGCGACCACCTCGTCCTTGCGGCTGTCGATGATGCCGCTGGCAATAAAGGTGGCGTTTTCGGCCATCAGGCCGGGCACGGCGGGGGCAAGGCTGATGATGGCGTTTGCCACGATGTTGGCGGTGATGATATCGTACCTGCCGCTGGCCTTGTCGGACAGGTCACCCACCAGAACGGTCAGCTTGTCGGCCACGCCGTTCAGGGCGGCATTCTCGCCTGCGGTGCGCACGGCCACGGGGTCGATGTCCACGCCCTCGGCACTGCCTGCGCCCAGCTTGAGGGCGGCAATGGCAAGGATGCCCGCTCCCCGCCCTTGCCCCGCTCGTCCAGCGCTTCCAGGCAGAGGCTGGTGGTCTCGTGGCCGCCGGTGCCAAAGGCAAGGCCGGGGTCAAGGATCAGCTTGACGCGGTCGGTGTCGTACTCCTGCCAGGAGGGCACGATGGCCAGCCGTTTGCCAATGTCCATGGGGTGGTAGTATTTGCGCCAGCCGTTCTGCCAGTCCTCCTGCTCCACGCCCTCGGTCTCCACGGTGTAGGCGATGCCTGCCGCTTCCATCCGGGCCTGGATGAGGGCCAGCGTCTCCACGGGGGAAGCGCCCGGCTCCAGATACATGTGGATGATCACAGTGTCGCGGGGCTTGTCCAGCAGCTCCTGCTCGATCAGATCCACATGGGCGATCTCGGCCACCTGCTGCTCGATATCGCTGTAATCCTCGATATAGATGCCGCCTTCGGCGATCATGGTGGCAACGGCCTCGGCGTTGTCGGCATCGGCCTTGGCCACGGTCAGGCGGATATCAGTCCATTCCATAAAAAGAACCTCCCTGGGTCTTGTGTTTTCTATTTATAAGTATAGTACCCGATTCCGGCGCGGGATGCAAGCGGTTTGGGAAGAAAGGGCAAAAGAAAAGTTTTTTCAGAATCCTGCTCTGAAATGCGCAATAATTCCAAAAAGCTTTTCACGAAAGATGCAAATTCAAGGATTTTTGGTGCAAAATTGCGAAAACGGGCGCAGACCCTATTTCTTTTTTTCGGAGGATGTGTTAAAATATTGTTACGCAATTATGGACAGCCTGCAACCAGAGGCATCCATAACAACAACATTCTTTAAGGAGGAATGTGTCTTATGATGAAGTATCTCCAGAAACTGGGCAAAGCTCTGATGCTTCCCGTCGCTGTGCTGCCGATCTGCGGCATCCTGATGGGTCTCGGTTATGCCCTGGCCCCGGGTGTCATGGGTGTTCCCGGTGCTGCAACTTCCGGCGCAGCTTACACCGTTGGCTTCCTGCTGGTCAAGGCAGGCGGCGCTCTGATCGATAACATGGCATGGCTGTTCGCCATCGGCGCAGCCGTGGGCCTGGCTGATGACCACGACGGTACCGCTGGTCTGGCTGGCCTGGTCAGCTACCTGATGATGCAGCAGCTGCTGAGCCCCGGCGTGGTCAGCATGGTGCGCACCCTGGAAGAGGGCACCGCTACCTACATCGCTTTCCAGAAGGTGGCCGGCAACTCTTTCATCGGCATCCTGGCCGCTGTGGTGGGTGCAGCCTGCTACAACAAGTTCAAGAACACCCAGATGCCTGACTGGCTGGCATTCTTCTCCGGCAAGCGCTTCGTTGCAATCGCCACCGGCCTGATCTCCATCGTTGTTTCTGTCGTTCTGCTGTTCGTCTGGCCCGTCATCTTCGATGCACTGGTCGCCATTGGCAGAGGCATCGAAGGCATGGACGGCATCGGCGCTGGCATCTACGCCTTCCTGAACCGTCTGCTGATCCCCACCGGCCTGCACCACGCTCTGAACAACGTGTTCTGGTTCGACACCATCGGCCTGGGCGACCTGTCCCACTTCTGGGCAGGCGATACCTCTGCTGACGTGGGCTGGAGCCTGGGTATGTACATGTCCGGCTTCTTCCCCTGCATGATGTTCGGCATCGCCGGTGCTGCACTGGCCATGGTCCGTACCGCCAAGAACAAGAAGGCTGCCATCGGTCTGGTTCTGTCCGCTGCCATCTGCGCCTTCGTCTGCGGCGTTACCGAGCCCTTTGAGTTCGGCTTCATGTTCCTGTGCTTCCCGCTGTACGTTGTGTACTCCGCTCTGTACGGCATCTTCACCATCATCACCTACTACTCCGGTTTCCGTGCTGGCTTCTGCTTCTCCGCAGGTGCTACCGACCTGGTGTTCTCCGCTTCTCTGCCTGCAGCTGCTAAGACCTGGATGATCATTCCTCTGGGCATCGCTGCATTCGTGGTGTTCTACTTCGTGTTCTACTTCGCCATCACCAAGTTCGACCTGAAGACCCCCGGCCGTGAGGACGAGGATGCCGAAGAGGCTGAGAAGAAGGTCGTTCTGGCCAACAACAACTACACTGAGGTTGCTGCTGGCGTGCTGAAGGCCATCGGCGGCAAGGAGAATGTCTCCAGCGTGGACTACTGCGCTACCCGCCTGCGCTTCACCATTAAGGACTATACCGCTGTGGATGAGAAGGCTGTGAAGGCTGCCGGTGCTGCCGGTGTCATCCGCCCCGACAAGACCACTTGCCAGGTCATCATCGGCACCAAGGTGCAGTTCGTGTATGATGAGCTGAAGAAGATGCTGTAAGCATCCTTCTGAGCACGTTTCCGTGCGGAAGGCTGGTTGCTTCCGCATCCATTCCCAAACTGTAAAAATGCCGCTGAGGGCGGGCGTTTACGCCCCGCTTTCAGCGGCATTTTGTTTTGTTCACAAACCGGCTACCCTTTTGGCCGGAAAATATGCTATACTGAAAACAACAAAGCAAAATAACAGGAGGTTCCCCATTATGAAGATCATTCGTGCAAAAGATTACAAGGACATGTCCCGCAAGGCTGCCAACATCATCTCCGCACAGGTCATTATGAAGCCCAACTGCGTGCTGGGTCTGGCGACCGGCGGCACCCCTGTTGGCGCATACGCTCAGCTGGTGGACTGGTACAACAAGGGTGACCTGGATTTCTCTGAGGTCACCACCGTCAATCTGGACGAGTACCGCGGCCTGCCCAAGGAGCATCCCGAAAGCTATTGGAGCTTTATGCACAAGAACCTGTTTGACAAGGTCAACATCCGCCCCGAGGCCATCCACCTGCCCGACGGCACCAACCCCGATGCTGCGGATGCCTGCAAAAAGTACAACGAGATCATCCACGGCGTGGGCGGCATCGATCTGCAGCTGCTGGGCCTTGGCCCAAACGGCCACATCGGCTTCAACGAGCCGGGCGGGGCCTTTGCGCCGGGAAGAATGCAG
>OGTB01000492.1_pt1 | contig 32150 bp, 34 predicted proteins | sample 1553611 | NCBI WGS metagenome assembly OGTB01 (sample SAMEA2580032, study PRJEB22360) | human gut metagenome | biome: human gut; feature: human-associated habitat; material: faeces | place: Denmark | collected 2008/2010 | reverse complement strand
GACTCGGTGGTCTCTGTTGCCCGCGCGGTATGGAACTGGATTTTCTTCTGAACCCGGTGGTGATGTACCAGGCTGTTGTTACAGATTTTTAACTCCATGAAAACACTATGCAAACGCAGCCATACCCGGGTTGTCCCCTTGCGTTGTGCTTCTCAAGTTAATAGAATACATCGATCGTTACTATCATATCGATCGTTATAAACGATCGTTTGTAGTAAATGACCTCCTCCGTGGTTGTCATGAAAATGCGTCTTAGGAAGGTTAAATAATGCACGAAAAGAACATCGCCCTGCTTTGTGATGAAGCCGACCGACTTTTGCAACTGAACATTAATCTGCTCCGGCAAATGGTTGAGGAGCCAGATGTGTTATCTGACAGTAAGAACGAAAACAGACTGCTTTTTGATAAACAGAAAGCACTGAAAAGAATTGAGGAGCTGGAGGGCGAACAAATCAAAACCGCCCGCAGGGAGATGGTGCTGGCTGTTGTCGGCACGATGAAAGCAGGCAAATCAACCACCATCAACGCCATTGTGGGGCAGGAAATTCTGCCTAACCGTAACCGCCCCATGACCTCTGTACCGACGCTCATCCGCCACGTTCCCGGAAAAACTGAGCCGGTTCTCCATCTGGAACATATTCAGCCTGTCCGCAATTTATTAATCACACTGCAGGAAAAACTCGCCACCCCGGCAGGACAGCAGGTCGCACAGACCCTGCAGCAAACCGGGGATACCCGCGAACTGCTGGATATTCTGACGGATGATGGCTGGCTCAAAAATGAATACCACGGGGAGGAGGAAATCTTTACCGGACTGGCATCGTTAAACGATCTGGTTCGTCTTGCTGCGGCAATGGGGACTGAATTTCCTTTTGATGAATACGCAGAAGTGCAGAAACTGCCGGTGATCGACGTGGAATTCAGCCATCTGGTGGGGATGGATGCATGCCAGGGAACACTCACACTGCTGGATACCCCCGGCCCTAATGAGGCCGGACAACCGCAGATGGAAGTGATGATGCGGGATCAACTGCAGAAAGCCTCTGCGGTTCTGGCTGTGATGGATTACACCCAGATGAACTCAAAAGCGGATGAAGACGTCCGTAAAGAGCTTAATGCCATTGCTGACGTATCAGCCGGCCGCCTGTTTGTACTGGTCAATAAATTTGATGAGAAAGACCGCAATGGCGATGGGGCAGATGCCGTACGCCAGAAAGTTCCGGCAATGCTGAACAGCGATGTGCTGCCCGCCTCCCGCGTTTATCCCGGATCCTCACGCCAGGCATACCTGGCTAACCGTGCGCTTCATGAGTTACGGAAAAACGGAACCCTTCCTGTTGATGAAGCCTGGGTCGATGATTTTATCAGAGGTGCCTTCGGTTGCATGAAAAAAGAATACGTCTGTAAAGACAGTGAACTGGCAACTGAAGGGGCGACAGACCTGTGGGAAGGCTCACTTATCGATCAACTGATAACGGAAGTCATACAGAGCTCACATTCCAGAGCTGCGGCACTGGCGGTTGACTCTGCCGCCGCAAAACTGATGCAGAATGCAGAAAATATCAGTGAATACCTGTTGTTACGCCATCAGGGGCTACAGCAAAGCATTCAGTCACTGCAGTCGCATATCACCAGCCTGCTTGCGGATATCCGGGAAATCGCGGACTGTCAGGAGCAGATGACCACTGATGTCAGAATGGCCATGGAGGAGATCGATACTAAAACCCGGGAATTACTGACGGGGGTCTGCACCTCACTGGAAGAGGAGCTGAATGACTATTTCAGAAGCGGTAAACGCAAAGAACAGCAAATGCTGGAGGAAGAAGACGCAGAACAACGAAGGTCTCAGTCCGGATTATGGGGGAAAATTTCTCAATGGTCCGGTATCAACAACCAGGGCCGGGAGGATTACAGGAAACGAGATTTTGCCCCGGACAGCCCCGAAATAAAATTCAGTGATCGCAGGGAAGCCCTTGAACTGATGACGCAAATCGAATCGACCGTGACCAGCCTGCACCGTGAGGCTGAAGCACAGTTCCGGCCTGAGCTGGAGAAAATCGTCAGCGGGATTGAAACAGGTTTTCGTGGCACGGCCCTGTACGCCACAGAAAACATTGCCGGTCGCATCAATGCCCGCCTGGAGGATGAGGGCTTTACCGTAAAAATCAGTTTTCCGGCAGTCAGCCAGTTACAGACCCGGCTCGCGGTAAAAATAAATCTGAGTGCGCTTATGGAGGAAAGAACGGAGACCGTCACCCGTCGCCGTCGGCAGAGTGGCGTATGGGGAACCGTTTGTCGATGGTTTGGCACCAGTGACCTGGGCTGGGAAAACTATGACGAGGATGTGAGTCGCAGCGTGATCAATATCAACAAGGTCAGAGAGGAAGTTATGTCACTGACCCGGGCATATTTCGGGGAGCTGCAGGCATCCATTGAGCAGGATATTAACCAGCCCGTCCGCCAGGAAATCGATGCCTTTTTCTGCGCATTCAGGGAGAAAGTTGAACAACTGCGTAACACGCTGATTCAGAGCTCTGAAGATCATAAACGCGATCAGCAGGCGCAGGAACGACTTACCGGGCGACTTCAGGCATTAAATGAAAGGGTTCCTGAGCTCATTACTGACAGTAAGGCGCTGAGGGAAGAGCTGGAGACAATGCTGTGACTTCACCATTTATTCAACAAATTGCTGATAACCGGGTATGTCAGGTACTCACCTGTCTTCCTGAAAAATTTGTGGTTGATTTCGCAAACGGAATCGATGTTGCACAGGAGCATATCCGCACGGCCGGAGAGCGCACGTTCTTCCGGCGTTTAAAAGAGGGGCTGACCGGCGAAGGCGCTGCACGGCAGAATGCCATCAATGCGTCGCTTGCACAGGGCGTTGAGGCGTCCCTGCGCTGGCTGACGGAGATGACAACGTCACTTGCCACCACAAACTACGCGATTACCTAGGTAAACGACAGGGTCAGTTCACTGGTCAGTGATACAGCCAGGCTGGCGCATTATTCCGCAGATACGCGGGAGCAGTTACTCACCTTGGCCGATCAGGTTCACCATAAACTGAATCATCTTGAAGAAAAACTCCACCGTGTTGACCAGGTTCAGCGGGCGCAGTTACATCTTGAGCAGATATTCTCATGGTGGAGCGCCGGGCGATATGCGTCATTTTCCCCTGCCGGACGTTGTTATGCGGCACTTGAAGAGCTTCGCTGGGGCGCGTTTGGTGATGTGATACGTCAGAGCGAAACAGGCCAGGTTAACCAGCTACTGGATATTCTCAGACATAAAGCATTAACGCAGATGGCACAGGAGAGTGGCGGTAGTGCAACCGTGCGTCTGAACACTCTGGACTGGCTTGGTGGTCAGGGCCGGGAGCAGGCAGATAACGAGTGGCATGACGCGATTAACTGGCTGGGAGACTGGTGCAGTGAAGAGCAGCATCCGGTGATCTGGTCAACCACGCAGGCTGCAGAACACTTACCGGTTCGCATGCCTCGCCTCTGCTCTGCAGAACGCCTCTCTGAAAGTATGGTCGATGAAATATTTCAGAAGGGGGCTGCATGAGTACAGAAATGAAAACGGGGCTGGTGCTGTCCGGTGGCGGGGCGGTGGGCGCTTATCAGGCGGGAGTGGTTAAGGCACTGGCAGAGTGTGGTACACAGATCAGCATGGTTTCAGGGGCCAGCATTGGCGCATTCAATGGTGCCATTATCGCGGCCTCTCCCGATCTGTCAGAAGCTGCCGTACGCCTGGAGGCGCTCTGGGATCATCTGGGGAATAATCAGGTGCTGTCGGTAAACAGATTGGTTTACTTTTCATTGCTGAAAAAATTGTTCCAGGCAATGAACCTCTGCCAGATCCCCGGACGTGCAGGAGCACTGCTTACGACGCTTCTTCGCCATATATCGACAATCAACGGGTTTGACAATCTGATGGCTCAGCCGTTGTTGTCAGATGAGCCCCTGACAGCGCTGATGGATCATTATCTTGATACTGATGCTCTGGCAGACGGGCTACCGCTGTATGTGTCGCTGTACCCCACAGAAGGGGGCATGCAGGATATTATTGACTGCATTCGTGCTGAACTGGGTGTCGGAACCACGAAAAACGCCGTTTTTCAGCATATCCAGAGCCTGCCCCGCGGACAGCAGAAAGAGGCTCTGCTTGCGTCAGCCGCGCTGCCCCTGCTGTTCCGTCCCCGTGAGGTTCAGGGGACAATGTTCGGTGATGGTGGTATGGGAGGATGGCGAAATATGCAGGGAAATACCCCTGTGACGCCTCTGGTCGATGCCGGATGCAATATGGTGATTGTGACGCATCTGAGTGACGGTTCTTTATGGGATCGCCAGGCTTTTCCGGACACCACAATCCTTGAGATCCGTCCCCGGAAAAGGCTGAAATATGCAGGTGATGGTGGCAACAGCGGCGGTCTGCTCAGTTTTACATCGGCACATACCGACGCCTGGCGTCAGCAGGGCTATGAAGACACGATGCTGGCGATGGAGCATATCCGGAAACCGCTGGCAGCACGTCAGGCACTGACCCGGTCAGAGGCGGTATTGCAGAAAAGCCTGGATATAACGGAAGAGGCAGATTTGGCACTGAGAAACGCGATGGCCCGGATTAAATAAAGACGCCCCAAAGAAACGCCACCGCCTGTGGTGGTGTTTTTCCTGTCTGGTGTTATTGAAAATATTTTCAGATATATATTACCTGAGAGAAAGTTTTACCCCTCACCTGTCAATTCACTCACTGGAAATTTAATTATGAAATTACCTGTAAAGTTATTAATGAGCCTTATATCTCTGGTCAGCGTTATTGCACGTGCCGGGGAATATAAAAATTACAGCCGGGATGAAATAAAATACTGGCGATATACATCATACAAGGGGGGGAAACTTCCGGAAGGTTTCACTGATGAGAAATTTTCCAGCGCCATTTACAACGGAAGAATATTTACAATGAAACGTTTACATACCCTTATGTTATTTCTGGCGGTTCTGTTCACGGGCTTTAACTTTAACGCAGAAGCGGCTACCGTAAAAAAAGCTCTTAGTTGTAACCCGGAAGCCTGGGCTGAACAACCTGGAGCGTGTCCATCAACGTACGAGTTGTACGAAGGTGACGCTACCTACAAAGCCGCTATCGACAAAGCATTAAAACCGGTCGGACTGAGCGGCATGTTCGGTAAAGGCGGCTATATGGATGGCCCTGGTGGAGGTATCACGCCAGTAAACATTAACGGTACAGTCTGGTTCCAGGGCGACGGTTGCAAAGCCAATACCTGCGGCTGGGACTTTATCGTAACACTCTATAACCCAAAAACCCATGAAGTTGTTGGCTACCGTTACTTTGGTTTAGATGACCCGGCCTACCTGGTTTGGTTCGGTGAAATTGGCGTGCATGAATTCGCGTATCTGGTGAAAAACTACGTAGCTGCGGTTAACTAATTTAAGGAGTCTATCATGAAAACTTTTATCAAAACTTTACTCGTTGCTGTAACTATTCTGTTCTCTGTCTTCGCTACTGCGAAACAAGTAAAACTGCCAAATAACATCAAATACGTTAATACTACAGAAGCGTTTTCCTGTACCGAAATTGACGGTATGAATTGCCAGACAAAGAATCAGTTCAACTATAAAGATAACAGCTATGTTTTCGTGCTTGAACGTGGTGGTGCCTGGTGCTACGACTACACTGTCTCGGTAGTTAACCTGAAAACCGGGAAAGCACAAATGATTGAATACGGGGACAATCAACTGTGCTCAGGTAGCAACAAACCGTTCTTCGAAATCAAAAATGGCGTACCGACGGTAGGAGTCATCGACACATCCGGAAAACCTGTCGTTGTAGCCCAGGACAAACTTAAAATCTAAGGAGTAAACCATGCGTTTCTCTGCACATTATTAATATCAAAGGTAAATACAGCCCCAGCCATTGTTACCGGAAAGCCGCTTAATGCGTGGCTCGCCAGTGAAAGGCCTCTCAGATAATAAACCTTATTCATTTCACCCGTCAGGCCGCGTCTTCTCCGGGAGACGCGGCTTTTTTCATTTATTGCACCAGTAAATCTTAACCACCGATAAGGAGCAAAGTATGCGATTAGCAAGTCGTTTTGGTTATGCTGCAAACCAGATACGCCGTGACCGTCCGCTGACACATGAAGAACTGATACGCCATGTACCCAGTATTTTTGGGGAAGACCGGCACACCTCCCGCAGTGAACGGTATGCGTACATTCCCACCATTACCGTCCTGGAAAATCTGCAGCGGGAAGGCTTTCAGCCGTTCTTCGCCTGCCAGACCCGTGTGCGCGACCCGGGCCGCCGGGGATACACAAAACACATGCTGCGTCTGCGGCGGGCCGGAGAGATAAACGGAGAACATGTCCCTGAAATTATTCTGCTCAACTCTCATGACGGTACCTCCAGCTACCAGATGCTGCCGGGTTACTTCAGGTTCGTCTGCCAGAACGGGTGCGTCTGTGGCCAGTCTCTGGGGGAAGTGCGTGTTCCACACCGGGGAAATGTAGTGGAGAAAGTTATCGAAGGGGCTTACGAGGTGGTGGGCGTGTTTGACCGGATAGAGGAGAAGCGTGATGCCATGCAGTCGCTGGTCCTGCCGCCACCGGCACGCCAGGCGCTGGCACCGGCGGCACCGGCTTACCCTTTCTCTCCAGCAGGCGGCACTGACTTACCGTTATGGTGACGAACATCAGCCCGTCACCACCGCCGACATTCTGACGCCGCGACGCCGGGAGGATTACGGTAAGGACCTGTGGAGCGCATATCAGACCATCCAGGAGAATATGCTGAAAGGCGGGATTTCCGGTCGCAGTGCAAAAGGAAAACGTATCCATACCCGGGCCATTCACAGCATTGATACCGACATTAAGCTCAATCGCGCATTGTGGGTGATGGCAGAAACGATGCTGGAGAGCCTGCGCTGATGCCGTTTCCCTGAGTGAGGGAATCATTCAGCTTTCGTTCCTGAAAAACACACATTTATTTGTTATTTAAGGAGTTATCTCATGAAAACCGTTTCTCAGAATACCCCCACAATTTATTCAGCTACAACACCAGAGAATAATCCGCCTCAGTTGGTTGCCAGCCTCGTCCCTGATGAACAGCGCATCAGCTTCTGGCCGCAGCATTTTGGCCTCATTCCACAGTGGGTGACCCTGGAGCCCCGTGTCTTCGGCTGGATGGACCGTCTGTGCGAAGACTACTGCGGTGGTATCTGGAATCTGTACACCCTGAACAACGGCGGGGCATTTATGGCACCCGAACCGGATGACGATGATGACGAAACATGGGTACTGTTCAATGCCATGAACGGTAACCGCGCAGAAATGAGCCCGGAAGCCGCCGGTATTGCCGCCTGTCTGATGACGTACAGTCATCATGCCTGTCGTACGGAGAATTATGCCATGACGGTCCATTATTACCGGTTGCGGGATTACGCCCTGCAGCATCCGGAATGCAGCGCCATTATGCGCATCATCGACTGAATGGAGAGAAGCACAATGCAACAACTTTCCTTTCTGCCCGGAGAGATGACGCCCGGCGAGCGCAGCCTCATTCAACGGGCCCTGAAAACCCTGGACCGCCATCTTCATGAACCCGGCGTGGCCTTCACCTCCACCCGTGCAGCACGGGAATGGCTGATTCTGAACATGGCGGGACTGGAGCGTGAAGAATTCCGGGTGCTGTATCTGAATAACCAGAATCAACTGATTGCCGGTGAAACCCTCTTTACCGGCACCATCAACCGCACGGAAGTCCATCCCCGGGAAGTGATTAAACGCGCCCTGTACCACAATGCCGCTGCCGTGGTGCTGGCACACAATCACCCCTCCGGTGAAGTCACACCCAGTAAGGCAGACCGCCTTATCACGGAACGTCTGGTACAGGCACTGGGCCTGGTGGATATCCGGGTGCCGGACCATCTGATAGTCGGTGGCAACCAGGTTTTCTCCTTTGCCGAACATGGTCTGCTTTAACCCTTCACAACCACATCACACCTGTTTTCACTTTTATCTTCTGTCTTCAGAGGTATCCCATTATGAAAATTATCACCCGTGGTGAAGCCATGCGTATTCACCAACAACATCCGACATCCCGTCTTTTTCCGTTCTGTACCGGTAAATACCGCTGGCACGGCAGTGCTGAAGCGTATACCGGTCGTGAAGTGCAGGATATTCCCGGTGTGCTGGCCGTGTTTGCTGAACGCCGTAAGGACAGTTTTGGTCCGTATGTCCGGCTGATGAGCGTCACCCTGAACTGAGTGGGAATTCTGATGAGCAGAATTATCGCCACTACCGGACCATTCTTAGCCGATTTTCTGTAAGGATTTTATCGTGTCAGACACACTCCCCGGGACAACACTTCCCGACGACAATCACGACCGCCCCTGGTGGGGGCTGCCCTGCACCGTGACGCCCTGTTTCGGGGCACGTCTGGTGCAGGAGGGTAACCGGTTGCATTACCTTGCCGACCGCGCCGGTATCAGAGGCCTGTTCAGCGATGCAGATGCGTACCACCTGGACCAGGCCTTTCCGCTGCTGATGAAACAACTGGAACTCATGCTCACCAGCGGTGAACTGAATCCCCGCCATCAGCATACCGTCACGCTGTATGCAAAAGGGCTGACCTGCAAAGCCGATACCCTCAGCAGTTGTGGTTACGTTTATCTGGCTGTTTATCCGACGCCCGAAATGAAAAATTAACTCTCCAGAATAGCCTTCTGCTACGGCCTGGTGTTTTCACCACGCCACTTTTCCATTTTTATATCTGCATATCAGGAAAATCTTCAGTATGAAAACATTACCTGTATTACCCGGGCAGGCGACCAGTTCTCGCCCGTCTCCTGTTGAAATCTGGCAGATACTGCTGTCCCGACTGCTGGACCAGCACTATGGCCTCACACTGAATGACACACCTTTTGCCGATGAACGTGTGATTGAGCAGCATATTGAGGCAGGCATTTCACTGTGTGATGCGGTGAACTTTCTCGTGGAAAAATACGCGCTGGTGCTACCGACCAGCCGGGATTCAGCGCCTGTACCCGCTCTCAGTTAATAAACAGCATCGATATCCTCCGGGCTCGCAGGGCGACCGGCCTGATGACCCGCGACAATTACAGAACGGTAAATAACATTACCCTGGGTAAGTATCCGGAGGCGAAATGATGACACTGGAAGCCGACAGCGTTAACGTACAGGCGCTGGATATGGGGCACATTGTCGTTGACATTGATGGTGTTAATATCACTGAACTGATTAATAAGGCCGCTGAAAAAGGTTATTCACTCCGCGTGGTGGATGACCGTGACTCTACCGAAACACCGGCAACTTATGCCAGCCCTCACCAGTTGCTGTAAGACAATGCAGTGATGCAGGGTATAGTGCCATTAACCACAGAAACAGCACTGTTGTCCTGTATTAAGCAGGCAAGAGAAGATGTCCTTACCCTGCGCCATCTGCAGCTTCTGCACCAGAACCGGTGAATCTCACTCAACAGGCTTCATTTCCCCTGACGCCAGCCTGAATACAGCTGGCGTTTTCATTTATAAACAGAAAGGAAAACCGATAATAATGGAATGGACGCCCCGACCATGAAGCAACGGTAGGATATTACTGATAAACCTTCCAGTGGAGGTGCGTTATGGCCGTTTTAACGATTAGCATTGACCTGACAAAAAATGAATTCCAAATCCACGGTCTGGGTAGGAACAGAAAAATCTAAGCTCAGAAAACGGATTAAAGTAAGCGTCAACGGAGCACCGTATTGACGCTTATTTATTGGTGAGAACTACGTTCCATGGCAGGAGTTCGTCAACACGGTTGGAGGGCCATTCCGGCAGTATGCTCAGAATATGGCGCAGATACGCTTCCGGATCGATACCGTTCAGACGGCAGGTGCCTGCTTTTCCGGCAACAAGCAGGAATCTCAGCGCTGAAGCAGGAATTAGAGGTAAAAACGCCCTACCGGGCCATGAATCACCCGGTCATTGGAGTAGTAACCAAAGCAGATTTAGCCAGCATGGAACAAATATCTTTGGTGAAAAGTTGGTTACGGGAAGCTGGAGCGCACAACGTGTTAGTAACCAGTGCAGTTAATAACAATGGAGTTACAGAACTTTTTGCCTTGCTGCATACAGAAGAAGGCTGTTGTTAATTTCGATTGGTTCTCAGATGAGAATGATGACGGTGATACACAGATAAGAATCAATGAGCAATGAGGGTTGCCGGGCAACCCTCATTGAATAAAACGGGAATTACTTCGCTTCGCCGTTTTTCATTTCGCCCATAGCTTTCAGCTTTTTGGAGATATCGCGGCGTTCTTTGGAGAGCTCGGCATTTTTGATGATGTAATCATCAACGCGATCTTCATAGTCACCTTTCATGCTGGCGATGATGCCCTGGATTGCTTCAACGCTCATCCCTGGCTTGATGTAATCGCTCAGGTTGTCCAGCAACAGGACGCGCTTCTGGTTGTCACGGATCTTTTTCTCAACGTCCTGAATTTCACGTTGCAGTTTGTTCTTACGACGGAACAGACGAACAAATTCCAGTACGTCCTGGAATGAAGGCTTGGTAGTTTCCATTTTTATACCCCTGATAATGTGAGAGTCGGATTCGTTTAAGCAACCGCTATTCGTTAGGACCAACATTACTCATAGCTGCCGCAGATGACAATGCTTTTATCCCTTTTCACTATCATACCCTTTATCCTTGCTGAATCGAAGCAGCAGCAAGATGATTCTGAAGTTCAGGAATTATTTGCGCAAGGCCCGGCAAATCAGATTCGATAGCAACTCAAGCTGATGTGCCGTCTCCATGTTCAGCCACACATAACCATAGATTGGTGTTTCCACAACCTTCAGGTCATGGTGGTTATTGAGCAACTGACGCAGCTCTTCCACAGCATCGTTCAATTTTTCCGTATTGGCAAAAACCGGCTGCGGATTACCTTCGTACAGCGCATGAACAAGGCTCAGCAGTATTTGCTGCATCATATGCTGGGTATCACGAAGTTTTTGCGCGTTCAATAACACGAAATGGCTGGGGCGCGTGGCCCAGTACGCATTGATTTGCAACTCCAGCATACAAACCAGATTGCGATTAATGGTCTGGATACCTTCATATATCGATTTTGGAATACGAGTTTCTTTGCTGGCGGGCGCAATCAGCCCACGCATTTTCACGGCATCGGTCAGGAGTTTTTGTAGATGGCTTTCCAGACGTGGGCGTTCGAGTAAGTTCGGTGAGAATGCAGATTGATAGACCCGATTATACTCGGTCAGACTTTTCGCCAGTTGAATGCGCCAGTGGATGAACGCCCGTTGTGGCCAGATACCGGTAAACAACATTGCGAGTAAAGAGCCGAGGATCACATCGCCGCTTCGCCATAACGCCGTATCAATTTCACCTGTCGGGGAACCCACAACAATTGCCAGCGTCACCCCAATCAATAATCCTTGATACGGTTTCTTGCCCAGTGCCAGCCAACCGCAAAGAAACATAGCCGCCGCGCACCAGACTAACATCAGCGGTAACGAAATTAACTCCAGTTGCAGAGCGATAAGACCTAATATCGAACCCAACACCGTACCGCCAATACGTTCGAAGGCTCGAGGGACAACGTTACCCCAGAACGAGATGGGCCCCATAATCACCACCATGGTGACCAGCGGCCAGGTACTTTCCGGGATAGTAAACAGGCGGATAATGAGAAAAGTGAGCAGGAATGCCAGCGCGACCCGAGTACCATGCACAATGCGGTAATGGCGGTATACCCGGATTTCAAACGGGCTTAATGACTTATCGGCACGCACGCAGAAACTCCGTAATGAAGATTAAAAGCGCTCATAACTCATCTGTCGGCCAGAAGGCGCGCCTCTGAATTATCCGACGGACAAACCGGGAACAGTGTAATTTCCCGGCAGGAGCGAAAAAATTGAAAGGCGCATCTTACTCTTTTCGCTTTCAAAAAAAAGAGTGGTCATCGCGTCAACACACCGCCCTGAGATGAATTAGTGATGTTTTGGCTGCACCGCAACATACATTTCGATATCCCAGTACCCATCTTCCGCGCCATTGTTCAAATAAACCTCGAAGCAGGGCTTTGGTAACATTTCATAAGCACTGTCCTGCAAGAGGCTATTAAAGAACTGATACCAGGGTTTAGCAAAATCATCACCGACTACACGAGCTACCGCCACCGCATACTGACCACCTGAAATTTCTGTCAAAATGACGCCCTCACTGTTTTCGGGAAGCGTAAAGTAACCCGGCACCGTCACGACGGTGTCGCAGCGTAATTTTTCGGCGGGTGTTTCATCTGGATTGTCGTAATAGACAGCAACCCACTCCTTCGGCACAATATTTTTGCTATCTACCCACATCATCAACTGCTCAAAGCCTTTCTTTACCGTCTGTTCCCACGGGCCAACGAGATGGAAACCTGCAACGGTACGTTTCTCTTCCTGCTTAATCTCGTAGTTCATGACGCCTCCATTAATACTGTTTTTATATACAGTATAGTTGCAATATTAAAACCACAAGGAATGAGTGTTGATTATGCGAGCAGACTCGCACTCCTGCCAGTCTGCTGCAAAAGAAAGGTCAGGCCTTATGGTGGAAATAATCACTAAGGCGAGAAAACATGCTGCCTTCCCCGACAGATTCCAGGGTAACCAGCGGCCAGTGCGCCACCTGTTTATCACGGTCGTAAAGTTCAATTTCCCCTACCCGCTGATGGGCGCTAATTGGCGCGGTGAGTTCTTTACCATCAAGGGTATATTTGGCTTTGATATGTGGAATTTCGGCTTTCGGTAGTACCATCCAGAACTCTTGTTCTGTTCCCAGGGCGATATTTTCTTTATCGCCATACCAGATGCGTTCCGTACCGACCTTTTTCCCACGGTGCAAAATTTGCACCGTAGTAAAGTTTTGTTGCCCCCAACGCAGTAATTTTCTTGCCTCTTCCTCACGACCTTTTGCGCTGTCAGCCCCCATTACCACTGCAATGAGACGACGCTGCCCATCTACAGCCGAAGCAATGAGATTAAACCCGGCACCAGAAGTATGACCCGTTTTCAGGCCGTCAATATTCATGGTTTTATCCCACAATAACCCGTTACGGTTTTGCTGGGTGATACCGTTCCAGGTGAGGCTTTTCTCACTGTACATATGATAAAACTCGGGCTCGCCGTGGATGATAGCACGAGAAAGCACAGCTAAATCATAAGCCGAGCTATGCTGACCTGGCGCATCCAGGCCATGCACTGTTTCAAAATGCGTATCCTTGAGATGCAGCTTCTCGGCATAGTTGTTCATCATTTCAACAAACTGCCGTTGCCCACCGGCAATATAGTCAGCCAATGCAACACAAGCGTCATTTCCGGAATCCACAATTAAACCACGGCTTAAATCACGTACCGATACGCGATCGCCCTCTTTCAAAAACATCAGTGAAGAACCGACAAACACCGGATTATCTTTCGCCCACGCATCGCGCCCCACGGTGACAATATCGTCTGGCGTAATGCGATGACTATCGATAGCGCGATCCACGACATAGCCCGTCATCAGCTTTGTCAGGCTGGCGGGATTGCGCTGTTGATGCTCATTACCCGCGGTGAGGATCTGTCCGGTGGTGTAATCCATCAGTACCCAGGACCCGGCATGAATCTCTGGAGGCTGAGGTGAAAAAGGAATGTTTTCCGCCGCAAAACCAGACGATAAGTTAAAAACGAACAAAGAAGCAGCAATAATAAGACGGCGTTTCAACAGCAAACCCTCAGGAGTTTCAAATAGCTGTTCTTTTTACGGAAATACTTATGAACTGGCTGGAATAAAGTGCAAGAAAATGTGACTACCCTCTCATTTTCATCTGACATGATCTGTTGCTACTCGCTGTCAAATTGTCGCGCTAAAGCTGATTAGCACGGTGATATTTGATACTCTGGCAGACAGCAGAAATAACGGATTTAACCTAATGATGAATGACGGTAAGCAACAATCTACCTTTTTGTTTCACGATTACGAAACCTTTGGCACGCACCCCGCGTTAGATCGCCCTGCACAGTTCGCAGCCATTCGCACCGATAGCGAATTCAATGTCATCGGCGAACCCGAAGTCTTTTACTGCAAGCCCGCGGATGACTATTTGCCCCAGCCTGGAGCAGTATTAATTACCGGTATTACCCCGCAGGAAGCACGGGCGAAAGGAGAAAACGAAGCCGCGTTTGCCGCCCGTATTCACTCGCTTTTTAACGTACCGAAGACCTGTATTCTGGGCTACAACAATGTGCGTTTCGACGACGAAGTCACACGCAACGTTTTTTATCGTAATTTCTACGATCCTTACGCCTGGAGCTGGCAGCATGATAACTCGCGCTGGGATTTGCTGGATGTTATGCGTGCCTGTTATGCCCTGCGCCCGGAAGGAATAAACTGGCCTGAAAATGATGACGGTCTACCGAGCTTTCGCCTTGAGCATTTAACCAAAGCGAATGGTATTGAACATAGCAACGCCCACGATGCTATGGCTGATGTGTACGCCACTATTGCGATGGCAAAGCTGGTAAAAACGCGTCAGCCACGCCTGTTTGATTATCTCTTTACCCATCGCAATAAACACAAACTGATGGCGTTGATTGATGTTCCGCAGATGAAACCCCTGGTGCACGTTTCCGGAATGTTTGGGGCATGGCGCGGCAACACCAGCTGGGTGGCACCGCTGGCGTGGCATCCTGAAAATCGCAATGCCATAATTATGGTGGATTTGGCAGGAGACATTTCGCCATTACTGGAACTGGATAGCGACACATTGCGCGAGCGTTTATATACCGCAAAAACCGATCTTGGCGATAACGCCGCCGTTCCGGTTAAGCTGGTGCACATCAATAAATGTCCGGTGCTGGCCCAGGCGAATACGCTACGCCCGGAAGATGCCGACCGACTGGGAATTAATCGTCAGCATTGCCTCGATAACCTGAAAATTCTGCGTGAAAATCCGCAAGTGCGTGAAAAAGTGGTGGCGATATTCGCGGAAGCCGAACCGTTTACGCCTTCAGATAACGTGGATGCACAGCTTTATAACGGCTTTTTCAGTGACGCCGATCGCGCAGCAATGAAAATTGTGCTGGAAACCGAGCCGCGTAATTTACCGGCACTGGATATCACTTTTGTTGATAAACGAATTGAAAAACTGTTGTTCAATTATCGGGCACGCAACTTCCCGGGGACGCTGGATTATGCCGAGCAGCAACGCTGGCTGGAGCACCGCCGCCAGGTCTTCACGCCCGAGTTTTTACAAGGTTATGCAGATGAATTGCAGATGCTGGCACAACAATATGCCGATAACAAAGAGAAAGTGGCGCTGTTAAAAGCGCTTTGGCAGTACGCGGAAGAGATCGTCTAATTTGAAGCCTCCGCCGCTGGTACGGCGGAGGTCAATGTTGAGTCAGGCTTTTTGAACGGTGATACTCCACGCTGCATCGCCAATCTGCTGATAATCGGTGATGGCATGCCCTTCTTCTGCCGCCCACTGTGGGATTGCTTCAGTTGCCTGGGTGCAATCAAACTCAATTACCAACTCATCGCCGCTGGCCATTTCTGCCAGTGCTGCTTTTGCTTCTATGAGTGGAAACGGACAGACCTGCGTCACCACATCCAGCTTTTTAATCGCCATCTTTACACCTTACTTAATTTGCCGCAGCAGTTGCCAGTCGCGCCTTACGCTGCGGTCGAACATACACAAGCCAGGACGCAGTCCAGACTCCGAGAATCATAAATACAAGGCCAATCCAGCCCTGCCAGGTCATCATTGCAGTCATAACCAGTCCATTACCGATAGAGCAACCACCTGCAATACTGGCACCGAAGCCCATCAGTACACCACCTAACCCGCTACGTAATGTTGTTTGTGCATCAGCTGCGCGAACGCGGAACTCACGGCTCGCTTTGGCTGCAATAAATGACCCCACGAAGATCCCTAACACCAGGAAAACGCCCCAGTTAATGTATTTCACGTCACCCGCGACCAGAAATTGCAGAATATTGGCCGTTGGGGAAGTGATTCCTAACCCAAACATGCGTCCGGTTGCTTCACTCAGGGGCCAGGCTAAAAGCGCAATCAAACCGATGAGTACAGCAGTGACAAAGGGATGCCAGCGTTTTTCAAACAGAATATGAGCGATCCCGGTTCGGCGCGGCGGTAAGGTCGCGACTTTGAGTTTTGGCTTCTTCAACTCTTTCATCACCATCAAGAGCGTTATCACCAGCAAAACGGTAACCAACGGCCACACAGACAAATTAAAAGTCTCAGCAATAGAGTTATGTTCAGTACTGTAGTGCTGCAAGGTTTGATTTAAACCACTGGCATGTGGAGAACGCATCACCGCACTCATCACCATATAAGTGAAAAGCGCGATCCAACTGCCGATCAATCCCTCACCCGCGCGATACCAGGTCCCGGTGGCACATCCACCCGCCAGAACAATTCCCAGCCCGAAGATATACCCACCTATAACAGTACCAAGCCACGGGAACGCCCCGGCTTCGTAAGTCAGTAGGCCCGCCTGAATTAACGCAAAAACCCCCACGCTTTGTACCGAAATTGCAATCAGCAAGGCGTAAAACATGCGATTATTTTTCGCGATATACATATCGCGAAAACCACCTGTCAGGCAAAAACGCCCACGCTGCATGACAAATCCCAGCAGAGCACCACAAATTAGCCCGCTTAATATCATTGAAAACATAAATTAATTAACCAGATGAATGTTAATGAGGAAATTATTCATGACTGGTGGAATGCAGACCAATAACCAAATTCTCTAAATTAGAACAAATGGTTATTAATGAGGATGTCGATAAAAAGAATAAAAAAACCGGAGCCAAATATTCATTCGACTCCGGTTTATTATTAGAAAAGATGATTATGCTACGTCTTCGTACTGCGGAACCGGGTTACGGAAGCTCTTGGTGACGCAAGCCAGGTAAATCAGACCGATAGCAGCCCAGATCAGACCCAGAACCATTGAGCTTTCTTCCAGGTTAACCCACAGCGCACCAACGGTCAGCGCACCACACATCGGCAGGAACAGATACTGGAAGTGATCTTTCAGCGTCTTGTTACGCTTCTCACGGATCCAGAACTGCGAGATGACCGACAGGTTAACGAAGGTGAACGCCACCAACGCACCAAAGTTAATCAGCGCCGTAGCCATTACCAGGTCGAAGTTGATTGCCAGCAGGGCAATCGCGCCAACCAGGATGATGTTCATTGCCGGAGTACGCCATTTCGGGTGTACATAACCGAAGAAGCTTTTCGGGAATACGCCGTCACGACCCATTACGTACATCAGACGCGCAACACCTGCGTGCGCCGCCATACCGGACGCCAGTACGGTAATGGTGGAGAAGATCAGCGCACCAACCTGGAATGCTTTACCTGCCACGTACAGCATGATTTCAGGCTGTGACGCATCCGGATCTTTAAAGCGAGAGATATCCGGGAAGTACAGCTGCAGGAAGTAAGTTGCAAAGATGAAGATCATGCCGCCAATCAGCGCGGTCAGGAAAATCGCACGCGGGATTACGCGCTCTGCATCTTTGGTTTCTTCCGACAGGTTGCTGATGCCGTCAAAGCCGGTAAAGGAGAAGCACAGGATTGTCGCCCCGGTAATCATCGGGATAACATGCGCATCGCCAGACCAGAACGGACGAGTGCTCGCCAGCGTACCAGCGCCTTCACCTTCAAATACGCCATAAACAACCATGCCCAGAATCACCGCGATCAGCACTACCTGCAACACGACGATTACAGTGTTGAAGTTCGCTACGGATTTCAGACTACGCAGGTTAAAGGCGGTCATAAAGGCCACCAGCGCCACCACAAACATCCACGATGGGATGGAAGGCACCAGAGCTTCAAAATAAATTTTCGCCAGCAGAATGTTGATCATCGGCGCGAACAGATAGTCGAGCAGAGAAGACCAACCCACCATAAAGCCAACCGTCGGGCTAATGGATTTCTGGGCGTAAGTGTATGCAGAGCCAGCAGAAGGATAGCGGCGAACCAGCTTCCCGTAGCTCAGAGCCGTAAACAGGATCGCAATCAATGCGAACGCATAGGCTGTCGGCACATGACCATCCGTGAGGCCTGAAACGATACCAAAAGTATCAAACAGCGTCATCGGCTGCATATAGGCAAGACCCATCATTACAACCGGAACTAACGTAAGCGTTTTACGCAATTCCACGCGAGAGGTGTTTGGAGTAACGTTATGCGACATGGTCATTCTCCTTTACGGTGATAACCGTCGCGTAAGCAAAAAATTGCCCCATTTTTTTGGATTCCTCAGCGACAACAACTGTCGATTTTTAGTAAATATCTATCCGGTACGAAGCCCGGCCTCTTGGTATGAATGATTGGTTTGAAGCAAAAAATAACCGACGCTGATGAAACGTCGGTTTTTAGTCATTTTTTGACAGCGGCGCATTGTGCCTAAATGGGGGGGAAATGACAAGAGAATGAGAGGCTTGTCATAATAATTTTTCTTTAAATGGCTGATTTTCCGTCATCAGATTTTGCATAAACACCGGCGATCGCACTATTTGCTAAAATACCGTAAAAGGGGTGCAGGTCTACCGGGCCGCCCCCCCCCCCCAGCCGCTGGCAAGCCCTGCGGTCTGTTCGTTCCAGCCAATCCAGACGGGTTCAAAGAGAGTTTGGGCGACCACTTTCTTCTCTATTAACGCGCCACTATCGAGAAAACGTTGTGCCAGATAACGGGGTAAATAGCCGCAGCCGAGGCCGCTAATTTGCAGCTCCAGCTTGGTTTTAAAATCGAAAACGGTAATGGCTTCTTGTTCGTCGAGAAGTTGTGAGGCCGTAGAAGCGCCTGCCTGCGCAGTATCCCCCACCACAATCGCCCGATATCGCTTAATAATACGACGGTTTAACGGCTCTTCTTCCAGGGCTAACGGATGATGAGGCGCGACCGCAAAGACTTGTTCCAGATCGCCCAACCGTGAAAAACCAAACTCACTGGAAGATGGTGGCTCATGCATCGCGCCAACAATAATATCCGCTCGCCCCTGAGTCAGGGCATCCCAGGAACCACCGAGTACGCCATTGATAAACTTCAGGCGCGTCACGCTATGATGTTGATAAAAAGCTTCAATCAGTGGCGCAAGCAGAGAAAAAGGAAACGTGTCGTCCACGCCAATCACCAGCTCGTTTTCCCAGCCTTCATGCAGTTTGATCGCCTGCTTTTCCAGTTCTCGCACGGTATGCAGAACTTCCCGCCCTTTCTCTAATAACATTTTTCCGGTACGGGTGAATTTAGCGCGGTGACCGCTACGATCAAGCAATTGAATATTAAGGTCGCTTTCCAGCTTGTGAACGGTGTAACTCAGAGCGGACGGCGTCTTATAGAGTTTGGCCGACGCCGCCGCAAAACTGCCTTCTTTTTCTAAAGCATCGAGGATCATCAACACATCCAGCAGTGGTTTCATACACGCCCCCTTGCAGTGCATGCGGCGTCCTGCTGGCGTGATCGTTTACTCCAGCGGCATTACCAGCGGATCGGGATACTGGTATTCAAATCCCAGTTCATTACAAATCCGACTGCCATCAATAATCTTACCTTTGCCGCTGTCCAGACTATTTCTGAACTGCGGAGGCTCCAGCCCCAGTAAACGGGCCATCTGCGGATAGAAAACATTACGCGCAGGGTGAGCTGGCGCACATATATTATAGATGTGTCCGCCTTTAGGTGCCTGTAACAACAGAGTGATAGCGCCAATAACATCTTCTAAATGGACTAAATTAACACCATGTTCACCATCAGGCGCGGTTTTTCCGGCAAAGAAGCGTCCGGGATGACGTCCCGGTCCGACCAGCCCCGCAAGACGCAGAATATCGACCGAAGTACCGGGTAAATTGTGCAGCCAGTCTTCGAGTTCTTCTAATACTCGTCCACTGTTGGTCACCGGATTACGCGGGGTGGTTTCTTTCACCGTGCCTTGCGCGTCGCCATAGACAGATGTTGAGCTGGTGAAAATAATGCGGGGAATACGATGGGCCAGCGCGCTATCCACTAACTCTTGTACCGCTTGTAAATAGAACTCATCGCCGGGGCCGCTACGACGTGCCGGAAGCGTAATGACCAGCGCGTCGGCATCCATCAGGGCATCCAGATCGTCAGAATCGCAAACTAGCTCAGGCTCCATGCGAAGCAGATAGCTATCAATGCCACTCATTCGGGCCGCTTCGACACCATCTTGTGTGGTTTTACTCCCGGTGACTTGCCAGCCTCGCGCTGAAAGTGACATCGCCAGCGGCATGCCTAACCACCCTAACCCGACAATTGCGACCTTTTTCATCCGTTATCTCCTGATACACCTTAGATCTATAAGGCTACGCTAGCGTATCAAAACTGACAATTCATTCTATGAATGAAATCGAAACTGTTAGCAAATATACCATTGCCTGATGCGCTCCGCTTATCAGTCCTACAAAACATCAATATATTGAATTTAGGCAACATTTGTAGACCTGATAAGGCATTCACGCCGCATCCGGCAGGAACAAAGCCCACTTTAGTTACAGACCACAATGTTCTTGAGGGTTTTAAAGACATATTTTCACGATTACTTTTCTAACGTAGTCACTCCAGGCCCCCTCCTTTCCCCGCTCATTCATTAAACAAATCCATTGCAATAAAATATATAAAAAAGCCCTTGCTTTCTAACGTGAAAGTGGTTTAGGTTAAAAGACATCAGTTGAATAAACATTCACAGAGACTTTTATGACACGCGTTCAATTTAAACACCACCATCATCACCATCATCCTGACTAGTCTTTCAGGCGATGTGTGCTGGAAGACATTCAGATCTTCCAGTGGTGCATGAACGCATGAGAAAGCCCCCGGAAGATCACCTTCCGGGGGCTTTTTTATTGCGCGGTTGCTAACGGTTCAGACAGGTTTAAAGAGGAATAAGAAAATGACAGACAACACTCGTTTACGCATAGCTATGCAGAAATCCGGCCGTTTAAGTGATGACTCACGCGAATTACTGGCGCGCTGTGGCATTAAAATCAATCTTCACACCCAGCGCCTGATCGCGATGGCAGAAAACATGCCGATTGATATTCTGCGCGTGCGTGACGACGACATTCCCGGTCTGGTAATGGACGGCGTGGTAGACCTTGGGATTATCGGCGAAAACGTGCTGGAAGAAGAACTGCTTAACCGCCGCGCCCAGGGTGAAGATCCGCGCTACTTTACCCTGCGTCGTCTGGATTTCGGCGGCTGCCGCCTTTCGCTGGCAACGCCGGTTGATGAAGCCTGGGACGGTCCGCTCTCCTTAAACGGTAAACGTATCGCCACCTCTTATCCTCACCTGCTCAAGCGTTATCTCGACCAGAAAGGCATCTCTTTTAAATCCTGCTTACTGAACGGTTCTGTTGAAGTCGCCCCGCGCGCCGGACTGGCGGATGCGATTTGCGATCTGGTTTCCACCGGTGCCACGCTGGAAGCTAACGGCCTGCGCGAAGTCGAAGTTATCTACCGCTCGAAAGCCTGCCTGATCCAGCGCGATGGCGAAATGGAAGAATCTAAACAGCAACTGATCGACAAGCTGCTGACCCGTATTCAGGGCGTGATCCAGGCGCGCGAATCAAAATACATCATGATGCACGCACCGACTGAACGTCTGGATGAAGTCATCGCCCTGCTGCCAGGTGCCGAACGCCCAACTATTCTGCCGCTGGCAGGTGATCAACAGCGCGTAGCGATGCACATGGTGAGTAGCGAAACCCTGTTCTGGGAAACGATGGAAAAACTGAAAGCGCTGGGAGCCAGTTCAATCCTGGTCCTGCCGATTGAGAAAATGATGGAGTGATCGCCATGAGCTTTAACACAATCATTGACTGGAATAGCTGTACTGCGGAGCAACAACGCCAGCTGTTAATGCGCCCGGCGATCTCCGCTTCTGAAAGCATTACCCGCACTGTTAACGATATTCTCGATAACGTGAAAGCACGCGGTGATGACGCCCTGCGGGAATACAGCGCGAAGTTTGATAAAACCACGGTTACCGCGCTGAAGGTGTCTGCTGAGGAGATCGCCGCCGCCAGCGAACGCCTGAGCGACGAGCTAAAACAGGCGATGGCGGTGGCAGTAAAGAATATTGAAACCTTCCACACTGCGCAAAAACTGCCGCCGGTAGATGTAGAAACGCAGCCAGGCGTACGTTGCCAGCAAGTCACGCGCCCGGTGGCTTCAGTGGGTTTGTATATTCCTGGCGGCTCCGCCCCGCTCTTCTCAACGGTATTAATGCTGGCAACTCCGGCGCGTATTGCGGGCTGTAAAAAAGTGGTGCTGTGCTCACCACCGCCGATTGCCGATGAGATCCTTTATGCGGCGCAGCTGTGCGGTGTACAGGACGTGTTTAACGTCGGCGGCGCACAGGCCATTGCCGCGCTGGCGTTTGGTACGGAATCTGTGCCGAAAGTGGACAAAATCTTCGGGCCAGGAAACGCCTTTGTCACCGAGGCAAAACGTCAGGTGAGCCAGCGTCTGGACGGTGCGGCGATCGATATGCCCGCAGGCCCGTCGGAAGTGTTGGTCATTGCCGACAGCGGCGCAACGCCGGATTTCGTGGCTTCTGATTTGCTCTCCCAGGCTGAACACGGCCCGGACTCACAGGTGATTTTACTGACGCCCGCTGCTGATATGGCGCGTCGCGTAGCCGAAGCTGTCGAACGCCAGCTGGCAGAACTGCCGCGAGCTGAAACCGCCCGCCAGGCACTGAACGCCAGCCGCCTGATCGTGACTAAAGATTTAGCGCAGTGCGTGGAGATCTCCAACCAGTACGGCCCAGAGCACCTGATCATCCAGACCCGCAACGCCCGCGATCTGGTCGATGGCATCACCAGCGCCGGTTCGGTATTTCTTGGTGACTGGTCACCGGAATCCGCAGGTGATTACGCCTCCGGCACCAACCACGTTCTGCCGACTTACGGTTACACCGCCACCTGTTCCAGCCTCGGGCTGGCAGATTTCCAGAAGCGTATGACCGTGCAGGAACTGTCGAAAGAAGGCTTCTCCGCGCTGGCTTCAACCATTGAAACACTGGCCGCCGCCGAGCGCCTGACCGCCCATAAAAATGCCGTTACTTTGCGTGTTAACGCCCTTAAGGAGCAAGCATGAGCACCGTGACTATTACCGATTTAGCGCGTGAAAACGTCCGCAACCTGACGCCGTATCAGTCGGCGCGTCGTCTGGGCGGTAACGGCGACGTCTGGCTGAACGCCAACGAATACCCCACAGCCGTGGAGTTTCAGCTTACTCAGCAAACGCTCAACCGCTACCCGGAATGTCAGCCGAAAGCGGTGATTGAAAATTACGCGCAGTATGCAGGCGTAAAACCGGTGCAGGTGCTGGTCAGCCGTGGAGCGGACGAAGGTATTGAACTACTGATTCGCGCTTTTTGCGAACCAGGTAAAGACGCCATCCTCTACTGCCCGCCAACGTACGGCATGTACAGCGTCAGCGCTGAAACCATTGGCGTCGAGTGCCGCACAGTGCCGACGCTGGACAACTGGCAACTGGACTTACAGGGCATTTCCGACAAGCTGGACGGCGTAAAAGTGGTCTATGTTTGCAGCCCCAACAACCCGACCGGGCAACTGATCAATCCGCAGGATTTTCGCACTCTGCTGGAGCTAACCCGCGGAAAAGCCATTGTGGTTGCCGATGAAGCCTATATCGAGTTTTGCCCGCAGGCATCGCTGGCTGGCTGGCTGGCGGAATATCCGCACCTGGCTATTTTACGCACACTGTCGAAAGCTTTTGCTCTGGCGGGCCTTCGTTGCGGATTTACGCTGGCAAACGAAGAAGTCATCAACCTGTTGATGAAAGTGATCGCCCCCTACCCGCTCTCGACGCCGGTTGCCGACATTGCGGCCCAGGCGTTAAGCCCGCAGGGGATCGTCGCCATGCGCGAACGGGTGGCGCAAATTATTGCAGAACGCGAATATCTGATTGCCGCACTGAAAGAAATCTCCTGCGTGGAGCAGGTTTTTGACTCTGAAACCAACTACATTCTGGCGCGCTTTAAAGCCTCCAGCGCAGTGTTTAAATCTTTGTGGGATCAGGGCATTATCTTACGTGATCAGAATAAACAACCCTCTTTAAGCGGCTGCCTGCGAATTACCGTCGGAACCCGTGAAGAAAGCCAGCGCGTCATTGACGCCTTACGTGCGGAGCAAGTTTGATGAGTCAGAAGTATCTTTTTATCGATCGCGATGGAACCCTGATTAGCGAACCGCCGAGTGATTTTCAGGTGGATCGTTTTGACAAACTCGCCTTTGAACCGGGCGTGATCCCGGAACTGCTGAAGCTGCAAAAAGCGGGCTACAAACTGGTGATGATCACTAATCAGGATGGTCTGGGAACACAAAGTTTCCCGCAAGCGGATTTCGATGGCCCGCACAACCTGATGATGCAGATCTTCACCTCGCAAGGCGTGCAGTTTGATGAAGTGCTAATTTGTCCGCACCTGCCCGCCGATGAGTGCGACTGCCGTAAACCGAAAGTAAAACTGGTGGAGCGTTATCTCGCTGAGCAAGCGATGGATCGCGCCAACAGTTATGTGATTGGCGATCGCGCGACCGACATTCAACTGGCGGAAAACATGGGCATTAATGGTTTACGCTACGACCGTGAAACCCTGAACTGGCCGATGATTGGCGAGCAACTCACTAAACGAGACCGTTACGCCCATGTAGTGCGCAACACCAAAGAGACGCAAATTGACGTCCAGGTGTGGCTGGATCGCGAAGGTGGCAGCAAGATTAACACCGGCGTTGGCTTCTTTGATCACATGCTGGACCAGATCGCTACCCACGGCGGTTTCCGTATGGAAATCAACGTCAAAGGCGACCTCTATATCGACGATCACCACACCGTCGAAGATACCGGCCTGGCGCTGGGCGAAGCATTAAAAATTGCTCTTGGCGACAAACGCGGTATTTGCCGCTTTGGTTTTGTGCTGCCGATGGATGAATGCCTTGCCCGCTGCGCACTGGATATCTCTGGTCGCCCGCACCTGGAATATAAAGCTGAATTTACCTACCAGCGCGTGGGCGATCTCAGCACTGAAATGATCGAGCACTTCTTCCGTTCGCTCTCTTACACCATGGGCGTGACGCTACACCTGAAAACCAAAGGTAAAAACGATCATCACCGTGTAGAGAGCCTGTTCAAAGCCTTTGGTCGCACCCTGCGCCAGGCCATCCGCGTGGAAGGCGACACCCTGCCCTCGTCGAAAGGAGTGCTGTAATGAACGTGGTGATCCTTGATACTGGCTGCGCCAACCTGAACTCGGTGAAGTCTGCCATTGCGCGTCACGGTTATGAACCCAAAGTCAGCCGTGACCCGGACGTCGTGTTGCTGGCCGATAAACTGTTTTTACCCGGCGTTGGCACCGCACAAGCAGCGATGGATCAGGTGCGTGAGCGCGAGCTGTTTGATCTCATCAAAGCCTGTACCCAACCGGTGCTGGGCATCTGCTTAGGGATGCAACTTCTGGGGCGGCGCAGCGAAGAGAGCAACGGCGTCGACTTGCTGGGCATCATCGACGAAGACGTGCCGAAAATGACCGACTTTGGTCTGCCCCTGCCGCATATGGGCTGGAACCGCGTTTACCCGCAGGCAGGCAACCGCCTGTTTCAGGGGATTGAAGACGGCGCGTACTTTTACTTTGTTCACAGTTACGCAATGCCGGTCAATCCGTGGACAATCGCCCAGTGTAATTACGGCGAACCGTTCACCGCGGCGGTACAAAAAGATAACTTCTACGGCGTGCAGTTCCACCCGGAGCGTTCTGGTGCCGCTGGCGCTAAGCTGCTGAAAAACTTCCTGGAGATGTGATGATTATTCCGGCATTAGATTTAATCGACGGCACCGTGGTGCGTCTCCATCAGGGCGATTACGGCAAACAACGCGATTACGGTAACGACCCGCTCCCACGCTTACAGGATTACGCCGCGCAGGGTGCCGAAGTGTTGCATCTGGTGGATCTGACCGGGGCAAAAGATCCGGCTAAACGTCAAATCCCGCTGATTAAAACCCTGGTGGCGGGCGTTAACGTTCCGGTGCAGGTTGGCGGTGGCGTGCGTAGCGAAGAAGACGTGGCGGCGTTACTGGAAGCGGGCGTTGCGCGCGTGGTGGTCGGCTCCACCGCGGTGAAATCACCAGATATGGTGAAAGGCTGGTTTGAACGCTTCGGTGCCGATGCCTTAGTGCTGGCGCTGGATGTCCGTATTGACGAGCAAGGCAACAAGCAGGTGGCAGTCAGCGGCTGGCAAGAGAACTCGGGCGTTTCACTGGAACAACTGGTGGAAACCTATCTGCCCGTCGGCCTGAAACATGTGCTGTGTACCGATATCTCGCGCGACGGCACGCTGGCAGGCTCTAACGTCTCTTTATATGAAGAAGTGTGCGCCAGATATCCGCAAGTAGCATTTCAGTCATCCGGCGGCATTGGCGACATTAACGATGTTGCTGCCCTGCGTGGCACTGGCGTGCGCGGCGTAATAGTTGGTCGTGCATTACTGGAAGGTAAATTCACCGTGAAGGAGGCCATCGCATGCTGGCAAAACGCATAATACCGTGTCTCGACGTTCGTGATGGTCAGGTGGTGAAAGGCGTACAGTTTCGCAACCATGAAATCATTGGCGATATCGTGCCGCTGGCAAAACGCTACGCCGAAGAAGGTGCAGACGAACTGGTGTTCTACGATATCACCGCTTCCAGCGATGGCCGTGTGGTAGATAAAAGCTGGGTATCTCGCGTGGCGGAAGTGATCGACATTCCGTTCTGCGTGGCGGGTGGGATTAAGTCTCTGGAAGATGCCGCGAAAATTCTTTCCTTTGGCGCGGATAAAATTTCCATCAACTCCCCTGCGCTGGCGGAGCCGACATTAATCACTCGCCTGGCGGATCGCTTTGGCGTGCAGTGTATTGTGGTCGGTATTGATACCTGGTACGACGCTGAAACCGGTAAATATCATGTGAATCAATATACCGGCGACGAAAGCCGCACCCGCGTCACTCAGTGGGAAACACTCGACTGGGTACAGGAAGTGCAAAAACGCGGTGCCGGAGAAATCGTCCTCAACATGATGAATCAGGACGGCGTGCGTAACGGTTACGACCTCGAACAACTAAAAAAAGTACGTGAAGTTTGCCACGTCCCGCTAATTGCCTCCGGTGGCGCGGGCACCATGGAACACTTCCTCGAAGCCTTCCGCGATGCCGACGTTGACGGTGCGCTGGCAGCTTCTGTATTCCACAAACAAATAATCAATATTGGTGAATTAAAAGCGTACCTGGCAACACAGGGCGTGGAGATCAGGATATGTTAACAGAACAACAACGTCGCGAACTGGACTGGGAAAAAACCGACGGACTTATGCCGGTGATTGTGCAACACGCGGTATCCGGCGAAGTGTTAATGCTGGGCTATATGAACCCGGAAGCTTTAGACAAAACCATCGAAAGCGGCAAAGTCACTTTCTTCTCGCGCACTAAACAGCGACTGTGGACCAAAGGCGAAACGTCGGGCAATTTCCTCAACGTAGTGAGCATTGCGCCGGACTGCGACAACGACACGCTACTGGTGCTGGCGAATCCTATCGGACCAACCTGCCATAAAGGCACCAGCAGCTGCTTCGGCGACACCGCTCACCAATGGCTGTTCCTGTATCAACTGGAACAACTGCTCGCCGAACGCAAATCTGCCGACCCGGAAACCTCCTATACCGCCAAACTGTATGCCAGCGGCACCAAACGCATTGCGCAGAAAGTAGGCGAAGAAGGCGTGGAAACCGCACTGGCCGCGACTGTACATGACCGCTTTGAGCTGACCAACGAGGCGTCTGATTTGATGTATCACCTGATGGTGCTGTTGCAGGATCAGGATCTGGATTTAACTACGGTAATTGAGAACCTGCGTAAACGGCATCAGTGAGTTGCGGACTGACCGGATGCGATGTTGTAGTCGCATCCGGCAAAAAAACGGGCAAGGTGTCACCACCCTGCCCGTTTTCTTTAAAGCTGCAAAGATTACTTCGCGTTGTAATTACGCAGAGCGTTACGCCCCAGCACAATCCCCGCGCCAACCATGCCGCCCAGCAACACTGCCAGAATCAAGGTAATTGCCTTTTTCGGGCTATCGCGACGAATAGGTAACGTCGGTTTCATCACATAGCGGTAAGCATGAATATCAAGATCATCAACCTTTAAGCTTTCGATATCCAGCAGGTTTTGACGAGTCTGATAGTAGTTTGGCGAGAACACCAACGGACGAGTCGCCTCATGCTTAATCATCGACTCCAGCGCTTCGCTCCCCAAAAGGAACAACGTATCTTGTGTCACATCTTCAGTCTGCTGAACCTGTGGCTTTGTCACCTGCGCCTGATTCGCATACTGCAATGCTTCCTGAATCTGACGGATACGCAGATCTTTCTGCTCCTGCGCGACTACTTCCTGCGTTTTCAGAGAATCCTGCAAGTTTTTCATACGCAGCGCGATGTTGTCTTTCAGGTCTTTTTCCAGTTCTTCATTTACCTGGTCGTCAACTTGCTGGATATACTTCGCCAGCTGTTTCTGTGCACCTTCAGGTGTTTCACCCACATAAGACACTGCCAGTGGTAACGGCTGGTTTTTAACGGTAGGCTCAATGGTCAGCTTTTCTGCTTCTTCCTGATTATCCAACGTTTCCGCTAATGCTGAGAATGCAGTGCTGTAACGTCCGATAAGTGAAGTCTGAATGTCGGAGACTTTCGGTACAGCCGGACCGTAAATCACATTCATCGCGTTGGTATAACCAGCGATTTGCCCCACATCAGGTTGAGTAACGATAGCTGTGGAAGTCCACTTTTCTTTGGCAACGGCCAGATACCCTATAGCCAGGGCAATAGCAACAATTACAGAGATGATAATTGTCATCTTGCCACGCCACAACTGCACCAGTAAATCAATCAAATCAATCTGTTCCGGGTCATGGTTTTGCCCAGAAACATTATTATTTTCTACTCTCATCATTACCCTAACGGACGAAATAATTTTAAGTCGCCATAGTTTAGCGATAATCGCCATGAATGCTATAGGATAAATGATAAAAATAATGAATTTTTACAAAGGGAACATAAGAGAATCAGGGCGAAAATCGCCCTGATAACAGGATGTTAGTCGCTGCCAAAGAGATCGCGGGTATAGACCTTATCTGCCACATCTTTAAGCTCTTCTGCCATACGGTTGGAAATAATGACGTCGGCTTGTTGTTTGAAGGTGGCGAGATCGCGTTCCAGGCGAGAGTTGAAGAATGAATCTTCTTTCATCACCGGTTCGTAGATGATCACTTCAACGCCTTTCGCCTTGATACGTTTCATAATCCCCTGAATGGAAGACGCACGGAAGTTATCTGAACCGCTCTTCATAATCAGACGATAAATACCCACCACTTGCGGCTTGCGTGACAAAATGGCATCGGCAATAAAATCTTTACGCGTGCGGTTTGCATCGACAATTGCCGAGATCAGGTTATTCGGCACAGACTGGTAGTTCGCCAGTAACTGCTTGGTATCTTTCGGCAGACAATAACCACCATAACCAAACGACGGATTGTTGTAATGGTTGCCAATACGCGGATCGAGACAAACGCCTTCGATAATCTGGCGAGTATTCAGACCTAAACTTTCTGCATAGCTATCCAGCTCATTAAAGTACGCTACGCGCATCGCCAGATAGGTATTAGCAAAAAGTTTAATCGCTTCTGCTTCAGTGGAGTCGGTAAATAGTGTAGGGATATTTTGCTTAATCGCGCCTTCCTGTAATAACGCAGCAAAACGTTCTGCGCGTTCTGAACGCTCACCGATGACAATACGTGAAGGATAGAGATTATCGTAAAGGGCTTTACCCTCACGGAGAAATTCCGGAGAGAAAATAATATTTTCAGTACGATATTTCTTATGCATCGCTGCGGTAAAACCAACGGGAACCGTTGATTTGATCACCATAACCGCATAAGGATTTATCTCAACTACGTCTTTAATTACTGATTCTACACTGGATGTATTGAAATAATTAGTTTTAGGATCATAGTCGGTTGGAGTGGCGATGATGACATAATCAGCATCCCGGTAGGCTTCATTTTTATCTAATGTGGCATTAAAGTGTATTTTATCTGATTGCAAAAACTGCTGAATTTCCTTATCAACAATAGGAGATATCCGATCATTCAGCATAGCAACGCGTGACGGTAAAATATCTAATGCCACAACCTCATGATTTTGTGCGATTAGAAGCCCGTTTGACAAGCCTACATAGCCAGTACCGGAAATGGTAATTTTCATTTCATGCTCTCAGAATTAACTTAACTGTGAATCATGATGTTTTTAGCATCCTGATAAGAGTTAAAAGTTTTAACGCTACGTTGTCAGATGGTCAACGCAACGAAAAACAATTCAGATTTTCTTTATAAGAATAGCTGATATTTATTAAGTTAATATTAAGCAGTGAAATTTAGTCTATAAGATGTTTGGCAAAAAAAAGCCCGGTGCAATATACGCCGGGCCTCAATCTTATTGTTGGTTAAATCAGATTAATCCAGCCATTCGGTATGGAACACGCCTTCTTTATCAATACGCTTATAAGTATGCGCACCAAAATAGTCACGCTGTGCCTGGATCAGGTTCGCAGGCAGAACAGCAGCACGGTAGCTGTCGTAATAGGCAACCGCTGCGGAGAAGGTCGGAACCGGAATACCGTTCTGTACTGCATAAGCAACGACATCACGCAGCGCCTGCTGGTAGTCATCGGCAATTTGCTTGAAGTACGGAGCCAGCAGCAGGTTAGCGATCTGCGGATTTTCGGCATAAGCATCGGTGATTTTCTGCAGGAACTGCGCACGGATGATGCAGCCAGCACGGAAAATCTTCGCGATTTCGCCGTAGTTCAGATCCCAGTTGTACTCTTCAGACGCAGCACGCAGCTGAGAGAAGCCCTGGGCGTAAGAAACGATTTTGCCCAGATACAGCGCACGACGAACTTTTTCGATGAACTCAGCCTTGTCGCCTGCTGGCTGTGCTTGCGGACCAGAGAGAACTTTAGATGCGGCAACACGCTGATCTTTCAGAGAAGAGATATAACGTGCAAACACAGACTCGGTAATCAGCGACAGCGGTTCGCCGAGATCCAGCGCGCTCTGGCTGGTCCATTTACCGGTACCTTTGTTAGCCGCTTCATCCAGGATCACATCAACCAGGTAGTTACCGTCTTCATCTTTTTTGGTGAAGATATCTTTGGTGATGTCGATCAGGTAGCTGCTCAGTTCACCGTCATTCCACTCGGTAAAGGTCTGTGCCAGTTCTTCGTTGGAAAGATTCAGGCCACCTTTAAGCAGAGAATAGGCTTCAGCAATCAGCTGCATATCACCGTATTCAATACCGTTGTGAACCATCTTCACATAGTGACCTGCGCCATCGGCACCAATATAGGTAACGCATGGCTCACCGTCTTCAGCTACTGCGGCGATTTTGGTCAGGATCGGAGCAACCAGTTCATAGGCTTCTTTCTGCCCACCAGGCATAATGGAAGGACCTTTCAGCGCGCCTTCTTCACCACCGGAGACACCGGTACCAATGAAGTTAAAACCTTCGGCAGAAAGCTCACGGTTACGACGAATGGTGTCCTGGAAGAAGGTGTTACCACCATCAATGATGATGTCACCTTTATCGAGGTATGGTTTGAGGGAATCAATAGCAGCATCCGTGCCAGCACCTGCTTTAACCATTAACAGGATGCGACGAGGCGTTTCCAGAGATTCAACAAACTCTTTCACCGTATAGTAAGGAACCAGTTTCTTGCCTGGATTTTCGGCAATCACTTCTTCCGTCTTTTCACGGGAACGGTTGAAAATAGAGACGGTATAACCACGGCTTTCGATGTTGAGCGCAAGGTTGCGCCCCATCACTGCCATACCGACTACGCCGATCTGTTGCTTTGACATTGTTTACTCCTGTCAGGGGGTTACCGCATATAAGTAGCGGCTTGTAT
>OGTB01000482.1_pt1 | contig 32353 bp, 23 predicted proteins | sample 1553611 | NCBI WGS metagenome assembly OGTB01 (sample SAMEA2580032, study PRJEB22360) | human gut metagenome | biome: human gut; feature: human-associated habitat; material: faeces | place: Denmark | collected 2008/2010 | reverse complement strand
GCTTTTATACGTCCCACCATACGACACAGACTATCCGAATTCCTCATAGCCGATTCAATATCCCAGCACTCATTGATAAAGGGCAGAATTGCCGTATTGTATTCCCGTCCTTTACTTGCTTTCCCTTTAGCCATCAACTGTTTTTTCAACGTCTGGTCCGAACTTTCCCGAATCAGAATATGGGTCAGAAAATAAGAAGACTTACAACTAAACTGCATTTCCATACAGGCTTTTGCTCCTCCTTGTTTCTGCAGTCCGGCACAAGGTAACTGATCGACATCGACAGAGATATATTTTGCAAATCCATCCCGATCAGCCATTAACCAGGCTTCAGCTTCATCTACAGCTACATTAAACACTAAATTCTCCGCCTGTTCCAACCCTCCGAGTAATTTTCTCTTTAATTCAGGTGCACAATTATCCGCATCCAAATCCGTCAATAAGATAACCGGAAATTTCATCGCTAATTGATTGAAATTCGGAATTTTATTCTTAATTTCTCCTCCCCTTGCCGGTAATTCCATCAAAACAGTAAACCGCCCGGCACCACAATAACTCAATATCCGGTAAATGACATGCCGGGTGACATCGTCTTCTCCCACAATATACACACCTATCATAGATCAGTCTAATTTTATGTGAGACATCGATTCGATCGACCAGGGTTTTGTCAATGGCATTACCACATCCGCCATAGAGAAACCGGCTGCCAAAATATTTTTTGCCTTTTCTACGTTTGACAACACTTCCACTTCAGTTCCTTCCGGACTATTGGTCAACAACAATACTTCTTCGGGAGCTATTCCTTCATTCGACAAAATATCATAACTATGTGTAGTGATGAACACCTGCCTGCCTCCCTTTTTCACTCGCTGAATTTTTGCTATAAATTCAGGGAATTGGGCCACAATCCCAGGATGAAGATTTATTTCAGGTTCTTCCAACAATAACACTCCGTTCGAATCAATCAATGCAAACAAAAAACCGATCAGCCTCAAAGTTCCATCAGAAAATTGCATTTCCTGCTGTTTACTCCCCCGGGTCCTCCAATGTACATAACGTGCCTCCAGATGCGGAACTCCTATCTCATCTTTAACAAAAGATAATTCCTCCAGCTGGGGCACCGCCAATTTCAAAAATTCATTGATTTTCCGAAAATAAGAGCGACGGGTATTATCATTTAACAAAGCCAGTCTTTTCAAAAAATTACGTCCATAATAATCCTCCTTATCCCCGCTATAACTAGACGAAGCTGATTCCCGGACCATTTGTGGGACGACATTGAGATATTCGACATTTTGCAGGAATTGCTGAATCACCCGGAAATCTTTGTTGGCATTCGGCTGTTCCAAATAAGTATATTTCAATGTTTCTTCATCCTCTCCCAAGGTTTCAGCCGAACGATCCAGTACATAGCGCTGTTCTCTCCCCGAAAAAACTTTCTCAGAAACAATTTTTACCTGATTTTCCCGTATTCCTCCTCCCGTATGCTTAAAGTTCAATTCATAGTGCCAGCACAGCTCCCGACTATCCGACTCACTTAATTCGATAGCCAACTTTACATTCGATTGCTCACGGGCTGCCAGGCAACGTATTTTTGTAATACCGCCCCTCACCCGCACAGCCGTTTGAAGTCCCCCACCTTGCTTAGCAACATCCCGCAAAAAGCGAAGTGCATCGATAAAATTGGATTTTCCTGCAGCATTCGCTCCCACAACAAAGCACCGCTCTTGCACTCCAACCTCACATCGGTGAAAGTTTTTCCAGTTAAATAATTCGATTTTAGAAATAATCATGGTGCCCTATATTTTAAAATTCAGCAAAATCAGCTTGAATGACAAATATAGGATAATCTATGCTTCGAGACAATTAAAAAAGAATGATTTTCTCTAAAAACATCATTTTCAGAGGAAATCATTCTTTTCTATCAGATTGACCCAGAAGCTTTTCCGCTTAACACTCAAAGTCGGAGAGCGAAAACACTTTGTCTTCGGGCACTTCCGGGCCGCTGCCACAGGTCGGCCACCGAAATATTGCTGCGGATCACTTTGCTGTAGAGATGCAGACCGATTGAGAAATAAAAACAACAAAAAAATATCAATGACCTATGTATAATCAGACAGATCCCGGGCAGACTACTACTATCATCGGACCCCCTCCTTTGATCCTACGGAAGATACGATAATACTTAATCCTCCCCTTTTGAAAAGAGGCACCCTCCGGTGCCTCTTTTTTACAATGGAACTTTTCCTTCTTTGATCAGTTCAATAAATGCATCCGCTGCCTTCGGATCGAACTGGGTTCCCTTATTTTTCTCCAGTTCTCCCATAGCATATTCCACACTGAGTGCTTCCTTGTAAGCTCTCTTGGAGATCATGGCATCAAAGCTGTCACACACTGCCAGAATTCTTCCCAGGAGAGGAATCCCTTCTCCCTTCAGGCCCCTGGGATATCCCTTGCCGTCATACCTCTCGTGATGTGACACGACCGCAGGGATCACATAGTTCATATTCGGAAGATAGTGGATCATCTCGATGGACTTTTGCACATGGCTCTTCATGATCTCATATTCTTCATTCGTAAGCTTTCCCGCCTTTTTCAGGATACTCTCAGGAATCCCGATCTTACCGATATCATGTAATAATCCAGCCACCTTTACCGTCTGGATATCATCTCCCGGCAGTCCCAGCTTCTGTGCCAGCAGCACCGCATACTGTGATACATTGGTAGAATGCTGGAAGGTAAAGGAATCCTTCGCATCGATGGCTGCCACCAGTGCATACACCGTAGGTGCCACCTGTTCATATCCGGTCCCTTTATTCCTGCGCTCCTCGTCAATATTTCCTTCATATACCTGGATCCGGTTCTTGCCGTTTTGCTTTGCATAAAAAGCTGCACGCTTAGCTTTTTGAAAAAGATCCGGTGCATCCGACGCAAGTCCCGGATACCATGCCACGCCGACACTGAAGGTGATCGGCTGCATGACCTGTGGTTTGTCCAAGCCATTCTCCTGCACTGCATGGGTCAGCTTTTCCGCCAGTGCCACCAACGTCTTACTGCCAGTCTCCGGCACAGAGATCAGGAATTCATTGGAGCCGACGCGGAATACTTTGCCGTTCTCTGCATTTTCCTGCAATTTCTTCGCACACCATTTTAAGATCCGGTCTCCGGTCTGCTCTCCGTACAGATCGTTATACAATTTAAAATTGTCCATATCCATATACAGGAAGCCTCTCGCATCTCCGAGAGCGCCCTCCTTATGCAGGCATCTGTTGCAATAAGTGCGGTTGTACAGGCCTGTCAGTTCATCGTGAATAGATACCTGATATACTCTTTCATAGGCATCAATATTTTTCAGGCTTCCGGATGCAATATTCGCCAATTGTCTTATGCAGTCCACTTCCTGATAATTGAGCTTATTTGCCCGCATCCGCTCCATATAGATAAACCCGCAGATCTGATTATCATATCTTAAGGTTGCGATCACTGTCCGCTCCGGCATATTATCCTGTTTCACCAGATCACAGATTGTGTCTACTTCTTCCTCACTTAACGGAATGTGTCCACTCTGTACCGCTTCGTGATACCCTTCTCCATTCGAATTCTTCTCGAAGATCCTGGCTTCACATCCGGGGATTGCATCGCCCAGAATATCATGCAGTGTAGCAAACAGCTCTCTGCGGCTCAGAATGGATGCCGCCCTGTCCTGAAATTGCCGGATTCCTTCCAACATATGCTTCTGCTTCTGATATAGAATATTCTCCAGCCGCTTCCTGGCAAAAAGGATCACAAGTACTGTCCATCCCGACTGCAGGGCAATGCATAGGATCAGCCTCTGCACTGCAGCCTGTCCAAGGCTCCCTGTCACGATTTCCAGATTATAGGATAAGATCACCACCGGAATCGCTGCTACGATCACTGCCAGGAAATACACCGCACCTACCGTTGCCCGATACGAAAAATCAAACAGATACTGCTTGTACATGATATATACCATGCATATTGCCATCCCCACACTGCCCAACATATCAAAAGGAAATACACTTCCAGGCAGCATGCAGAGCAGATTTCCACCCAGAATACATACCGTTCCAAGCAGCAGCGGAAACAGCTTTTTACGCAGCTCCACATTTGTTCCTATCTTACAATGTGCCAGATAAGTGGCATAGATCATTACTGCGATCTCCATGGCAATGAGAACACCGGTTCCGACCGTTGCATGATACACATAAACGAAGGTGCCATCCGCGCGGTTCACAAGCTCCGGTGCCGGCAGGATAGTACCACTCCTTGCATTTCCCAACACCAGTGCCAGCGTCAGCACACCATAAATGTAGATCAGGGCATCATGCTCCGTAATCTCCAAAAATCCAAACAGAAACACATACATGAACACCGGGATCATCAAAAGACCAAGCAGGGCGAAATTATGCCAGAAAGTAATTCCGGGAAATATCCCAAGTCTCATAAGGCTCACACTGCCCGTCCAGATCAGGCAGGCGGTCAGCACCAGCCGAAGACCGCGGATTGTCCGGTTCCTCATGGTATGGAAAAAACAGAACAACAGAAAAAGGGAGCAGCAAAAAGCTCCCAACGGAATACCAATATAGAGGTTTCTATTCCATATCGTATCCAGAAAACTCTCCATACTTAATTTTACTCCCTCATGCTTTATTCCCTTACACAGGAACGTTATCCCCATTCGTCCCATATTCTCTATACAGCTAAGAGTTTACCACATTTTTCTTTTAAAGACAACTGTACATCCAGTATTCTCTGATTCTCCGATCCCCGGAAGGCCAGCCGCAGATTCTTCCTCTCCTCGATAAATTCTCCATCCACGATCACATCCAAAAGCGGCAGAAGCTCTGTGATCACCGGATCTCCTTCTTCCATCCAACGAAGCAGATCCCTGTCAAAATGATATCCCGTATAGCACCAGATGGTCTTCTGCGGATATTGCTCTCTTACTTTCTTCACCAGAGAAAGTACGGCTCCTCTGTTCTCAGGCTCCATGGGTTCCCCTCCCAGTAAGCTCAAGCCCCGAATATAGTCCGGGGCCAGTGCCTGCAGAATCTCTTGCTCTGTTTCCTCTGTGTAAGCCTGTCCGTAATGGAAGTCCCAGGCTTCGCTGTTAAAGCATCCCTTACAATGATGGGTACAGCCGCTGACGAACAGCGACACTCTCACACCGGGACCGTTTGCCACATCTGTTTTCTTGATCGTTGCATAATTCATAGGACATTTCCTTCCCTTGTACTATCTGCACATTACAGATGAAGAACTCTTGCCTTGATCTCCTTGGTCTTGCCGGCATTCCAGAAGTTCTCTCCCAGATAGCCGCAGGTCCTTCTGGTGACATTCATCTTCGCATGATCCTTGTTATGACACTGGGGACATTCCCACTCCATGTTATCATTGATCATGATCTCACCATCATAGCCACATACCTGACAGTAATCGGATTTGGTATTGAACTCTCCGTACTGGATATTGTCATAGATGAAGCGGATCACTTCCTCGATGGCTTCCACATTATTGGTCAGGTTCGGGACTTCTACATAAGAGATAGCGCCTCCCAAAGATTTATTCTGGAATTCACTCTCGATCTTAAATTTTGTAAATGCGTCGATCTTCTCCCGTACATCCACATGATAAGAATTTGTATAGTATCCTTTATCGGTGACATTGGAAATATCACCGTATTTTTCACGGTCGATCCTTGCAAAACGGTAGCAAAGTGTCTCTGCGGGAGTTCCGTAGAGACTGAAAGCAATGCCGGTCTCCTCTTTCCATTTTGCGCAGCGATCCTTCATGTAATCCATGACGCGCAGGGCGAATTCCTTGCCGGGCTCCACAGTCTGGCTGCAGCCCTTCATCAGATAGGTCATCTCATACAATCCGATATATCCCAGAGACATGGTGGAATAACCGTTGTGCAGGTATTTGTCGATGGTCTCACCCTTCTTCAGACGGGCGATGGCGCCGTACTGCCAGTGGATGGGGCTCACATCGGATACCACGCCCTCCAGTGCCTTATGACGGCACATCAGTGCTTCATAGCACAGCTCCAGACGCTCATCCAACAGTTTCCAGAACTTCTCCTCATTTCCTTTTGCCAGGATACCGATCTGGGGCAGGTTGATGCTGACAACGCCCTGATTAAAACGGCCTTCCCACTTGTACTCTCCGTTTTCATCCTTCCATGGAGACAGGAAGGAACGGCAGCCCATGCAGGAAAATACATTGCCCTCGTAGTTCTCACGCATCTTCTTGGCAGAGATATAGTCGGGGTACATTCTCTTAGCGGAGCACTGTGCGGCCAGCTTGGTCACATAGTCGTATTTTCCGCCCTTTAAGCAGTTATTTTCGTCCAACACATAGACTAACTTCGGGAATGCGGGAGTCACATAGACACCCTTCTCATTCTTGGTTCCCTCAATGCGCTGGCGCAGGATCTCCATAATGATCTGTACGGTCTCTTCCACATATTCGTCGTTCTCGTCAATATGCAGGAACAATGTCACGAACGGAGACTGTCCGTTGGTGGTCATCAGTGTATTGATCTGGTACTGGATGGTCTGTACGCCGGATTTTAATTCATCGTGCAGACGCATCTGTACGATCTTATCCTTGGCTACCTGATCCAGGGTATCTCCGAACTCGTCCTCCAGCTGTTTTGCAAATTTTTCCCTGCTCTTACGCAGATATTTTCCCAGATGCTTGATATTCACACTCTGACCGCCATACTGATTGCTGGCTACGGCTGCGATGATCTGGGTGGTCACGGTACATGCCACCTGGAAACTCTTGGGAGATTCGATCATTTTGCCGTTGATGGAAGTACCGTTGTCCAGCATATCCTTGATATTGATCAGACAGCAGTTGAAGATCGGCTGGATAAAATAATCCGCATCATGGAAATGCAGCACACCGTTGTCATGTGCCATGGCAATATGCTCCGGCAGAAGCAGACGTCTGGTAACATCACGGGACACTTCACCTGCAATATAGTCTCTCTGTGTGGATGCCAGTCGGGTATTTTTATTGGAATTCTCCTCTGCCAGCTCCTTATTCTCATTCCGGATCAGTTTTAAAATAGATTCATCCGTGGTGTTGGATTTGCGGAGCAGACTTCTCTGGTAACGGTATACGATATACTTCTTCGCCAGGGTATATTTGTTGTGCTCTACCAGATGTTCCTCGATCATATCCTGAATATGCTCCACGGTCTGGGTCTGTCTGCCCTCCTGCTGCACATCCTCCAGGATCTCTTCAATCAACCCCTCACTGGCACGATACCGCTCCTCCACTTCGTTGTTCGCCTTATGGATCGCTTCCCGGATCTTGTCCTCTTCATAAGGCACTACTCTGCCGTCTCTCTTCTGAATCTTCATTGCTGTTCCCTCACTTTATATCATTCCCATCGAGATGCGAATTCCTGCATAAGCCGAAAGAAAAGCCGCATCGGAAGCAAGTTCCCGATACGACTGTCTACGCAAATCATAGCATGTTACTAGATTTTGTGTTTCACGATTCATTTCGCATCTACATCTTGTATATTTATTATAGTGAGGAAATCCGGAAAAAGCAAGTACCTTTTTTAAAACATTCCTCTTCCACCATACCCTCCGAAGCACAGGCCGCCACCACCGCAGCACAGATTGCAGAACACGTTCGCCAAACAGATTTTCAGGCACAGGTCATTCCCACTCGCATTGGGATAGCCATAAGCTGCCTGTCTGCTCTCATACCATTGTCCGCCGCTTTGAAGTCTCTGCAGAAGCATCTGGTATTCCATATTCTGAGGCTCCAGTGCCACTGCCTTACCTGCATGCTCCAGTGCTGCCACATTGTTACCAAGTCCCATATGGGCCATGGCGCTGTAATAATACCATCTGGCCGTCTTCTCATGCTCTCCCATGCCATCCAGGGTATTTCTGGCCTCTCTGTAATAACCGTTTCTGAGATAATTACCGGCTGCCCGCAGTCTCGTCTCTTCCTCATATCCGGAAGTCTGCTGCCAGCCTGCCTGCTGCCAGAAGTCTCCAAAGCCCTGGCTGAATCCGCCATAACTCTGTCCTTCTGTCCGTTCCTTCATGATCTGCTGATACGCCGCCTGAATCTCCTTGAACTTTTCTTCCGCCTGAGCCTTGTTGGGATTATTGATATTGGCATCGGGATGATATTTTCTGCTCAGGATCTTATATGCTTTTTTGATTTCTTCCTCGGAAGCATCTCTACTCACTCCCAGGACACTATACGGATCATAAGTCATTTCCTGTTACCTCGTTTACACTGTCTTTTTCCCGTTTTTCCCGTACGATCTCATAGCGGCACCATACTCCGGAATACAGAATATTCCGCAGAATATCCACATTCTGTAAAATAGGAAGCTGCTCAAATTCCTTACAGCATTCAGACATCATCATGGTCAGGATCTGTCTGCATTCTTCTTCAAATCCGGGTTCTTCATATCGTTTCTTTAGCGGATTATAAGTCCCCTTCTTAATGTCCTGCTCTACATCTTCATAGGCGTCCATGAGGTAAATGAACTTTCCCAGAAAAAATCCAAGTCTCTCCAAATTATCCTTCCACTCGTCTTCGCGGCAGGATACGATCTGTGCCATGACTTTTCCAAACAGTCCCGCCATGGTATCGATGTCCGCATCACCCTGCTTTTCCGCATCCACAAAATCCTGCATGGCCAGAGAGATGCTCCTCACTTTATCCGCATAGAGCAAAGGCTTTTTCCGGCACTTTTTCCCCAATAGATAACTGTATGCCAGTCCTTTCAGACTATGCTCATCCTCCCAGTCATCCTCTGCCTTATAGCAGGCAAACAACACCGTCATGTCCGCCACATAATCGGTAAAAAGATTTCTTCTGATCTGATGCTTTTCGAAAGGATGTGCCACACATCTGCACTGTCCTACGACATCTTCCGGTTCATACAGTCCGGTGAGCAGCATCAGAATAAAAGTCATATCATAATTCAGGGAAAGCTGCCCCAGCACACCATAGCGCTCCTTCAGGCTCTGGCATAATCCACAGTAATAGGATCGATACACATCATACTCCTTGAATTTCATCTCCGACTGATTGACCACAATATATCCGAACATCTGACTCACCATCCTTTCTTATTTCCCGGTTTTACTTATTTTCCATTTGTAATCCTGCCTGTCCTGTCAGGTCTTGCGGATAAATTCCTCTCCGCATTTTCTGCAGTGGATCGCAATCTTTCCTTTGTGTCTGGGCACCCGGAGCTTCTGTCCGCATTTCGGACATTTAAAGATCTTATAATCCCTGTGTCCGGCAAAAAGTTTCTTCCGGCGCTGCCACCAGCTGCGCACCTTCATTTCTTTTTTGAGATACCATTGGTTCTCCGCACTTCTCTTGCTCATATTCCTGGAAAACATCCGGTAATAGACATAGACCAACAGGGCAAGAGCCAGCACATAAAATATTCTCAGACCAAAAAAAGAGAGCGCCAGGCAGACCAAAGCTACAATCATCAGAAACTGATTGAAGCGGTCATTGCCATAACGCCCCCACATGAAACGCTGTAACTTCTCTTTCATGAAGTACCACCTTTCGTCTGCCACCATGCAGGGGATACATTATCCAAATCTTTCAGAGCCTCGTTCGCGAAGCCGGCTCTGAACATTACCTACATTATGGTCTGCCGAAAAGTAAAAAGCAATTAACTAAATATAAACTTTTGTAAAAGAACTATTATTTATTATTCCGATCCTTCTGCCACAGCTCCTGTGCACGCACGTCCCATTTTTTTGCATACTCCGCACATTTCCCACACAGATGCTCCACGGATTCCGGTGACTGTAAGTCGGTGGAATGAGCTTTTGTTTCATGTACCATGCGCTGTAAGATCTCCGGATTCTCCAGCATCGGGCAGGGTTTTAAGTGATTACAGTTAAACGGTTGGTTCTCACGGTACGCCATGAACAGAGGCTGCTTCAGTGCGGTCAGCAGGTCCACCTCCTTGATATTGGCACCGGAATAATGAATGAATACACAGGGTTCCACATCCCCATTGGGATTGATATGACAGTAGTTTCTGCCGCCTGCGATACAGCCGCCCACATATTCACCATCGTTCTGGAAGTCAAAGGCGAAGATGGGCTTACCGCCCTTCATGGCACGGATCTCACGGATGCGGTGATACATATACTCTCTCTGATCCGGATCCGGAAGCAACTCACAGGATGCCTCATTTCCTACCGGCATATAATGGAAGTACCAGCTGAATCTGGCTCCCTTTTCAATGATCATATCCAGGAATTCATCACTGGTGACTACCTTATAGTTTTTGCTGGTGTAGCAGATAGAAGTACCGAAGATCAGACCGTACTGCTTCATCAGATCCATGGCATGCATGACCTTATCAAACACGCCCTTGCCACGGCGCAGATCGTTTACTTCATTGAAGCCTTCCAGGCTGATAGCTACGGAGAAATTTCCTACACGCTTCATATCCTGGCAGAATTTTTCATCGATCAGGGTGCCGTTGGTAAATGCATGGAAGCCACAGTCATCATGCTTCTCACATAAACGGATGATATCGTCCTTACGCACCAGAGGTTCGCCACCGGTGAAAAAATACAGATAAATGCCAAGCTCCTTACCCTGGGTAACGATACGGTCCATATCTTCAAAGCTTAAGTTCAGGCGGTTGCCGTATTCTGCTGCCCAGCATCCGGTACAATGCAGATTGCAGGCACTGGTGGGATCCATCAGGATCAGCCAGGGAATATTACACTGATGCTTGACGCGCATCTCATTGATCTCTTTTTTGCCACAGAAGGCAGCCTCAAAGCCATAGTCCAGCGCAGACATTTTGATGACGTGGGGATCTACTTCATTTAAGATGCGGTTCACATACTGCATCCATTTGCTGTCCGGTTCCCGGATCATACGTCTCGCCGCATCGTAGCTTTCCTTCGAAAACGTATTTCCCATAAATTTTTCGGACAGATCCACCAGCTTTAAGAAAGCTTTTTCCCTGTCCTCTTCATCCTTGTTCACATACTTTAAAATTCCGTCGATCGCTGCACCGAAAGCAGCTCTCTCTACCTTGTGTTTTACGTCTGCCATATTATCTACCTCTCTTTCGTATTTTTACATAAATATCCCTGTTTCTAGCTGTAATAGCGGAACAGCACATCGATCCCTGCCAACAGGAAGATGATCGCACCACTGATCAGCACACGGCTTCTCCCGTGACATCCGATCCGGTATCCAGCATAGATACCGGTAACCACGGCTAACGCAGCCATGATCGCCAGCTGTATGATCTGTACGGTTACTCCGGTGTCTAAAAATCCCATGCCGATTCCCGACAGAAAAGAGTCCACACTGGTAAGCATGGCCCAGACACATAACTGCTTCCAGGCAAATACATCCTCCCTGCGTTCTACCGGATCCCGCATCCGGGATGCCCGTACGATCAGCCAGATCGCGATCAGGAAAAAAATAACAGCGGAGGCTGCCCGGAACAGTCTCTCTGTCCGCTGATAATTCATGGCTATATAGGGAATCTCCGAGATCAGGCTTCCTAATAGCATCGCTCCGCTCTGCCAGCCGGTGAACAACAGAGTCATTTTCAGGATCTGTTTTTTATCCAGTTTAGAAAGCATTGCACCTTTATATAATGCATAGGTAAGAACATCCAGGGAAAGTCCTACCGATACGATCAGTATTTCATACCACGCCATCCATATATCTCCTTTCTGCGATTATGATATGCTATTTCCGGACATATAGTAAGATACAACCCCGGCACAGCGTTTTTCCTGCTTTGACATTATTCCGATAAATGTAAATAATCCGCGACATTTTGCGGAAAGTGTCGTTTTGGGTTGAGAAACGGTAATTTTTTGTTTATAATATTTCTATCTTGGTTCTTTTTATGGGAAAAGGAGTCATGTGATGAAGACAAAGGAATTATTGGCAGACAGCTTTCGGACACTTGTGCTTACCGTGCCTTTTCAGAAGATATCCATCAAAATGATCACGGATGGTGCTCATGTGATCCGCCCGACTTTCTATAATTATTTTCAGGATAAATACGAAGTGATCGAGTTCTTGTTCGACCGGGATATCGGCAGCAAGGTCGAAGTCATGATTGAAAATGACATGGAACAGGAAGCTATTAAACTGATGTTTATCTGCTTTGAGAAAAATAAGGAATATTACCGCAGACTTTTTGAGATCACAGGTCAGAACAGCTTCGGAGAATTTTTTGCCCATTACTGCGAAGAGACTTTTTTCTGTATTCTATCCAGACATCCCATGAAGAAAATGCCCTGCGATCTGATCACTCCACAGTCGCTGGCGCATTATAATGCCCTATTACTGATCGAGATCCTGAAGCTTTGGCTCTCTTCTCCCAAGAATGTGCCTGCGGAGAAGATTTTCGAAGCTTATCAGTACATAATGCGGACGCCGATCCTGGACATGATCCAGTATCCGGAGATATAAAAAGACAGGTCTTAATGACCTGCCTTTTTTATATCTTATCGATTATAGTCTTGTAATTACAAAGATATCATAAATTGCCTTTACCGCAGTCTCAAAATCTCTGTTCTCCACACCGATAATGATATTCAGCTCACTGGAACCCTGGTCGATCATCTTCACATTTACATTTGCATGGGCAAGTGCTGAGAAGATTCTTCCTGCTGTACCTCTGGTGGATTTCATACCACGTCCTACAACAGCGATCAGTGCAAGGTCAGATTCCATTTCTACGAAATCCGGCTGTACTGCGCGATGAATTCCTGCGATTACCTGCTGCTCTTTCTCTTCGAATTCATCCTGATGTACATATACAGTCATTGTATCGATTCCTGATGGAACATGCTCAAAGCTGATTCCCTGATCTTCGAATACCTGAAGTACCTTACGTCCGAAACCAACCTCACTGTTCATCATGGATTTCTCAATATTGATAGAACAGAATCCCTTCTTACCTGCAATACCTGTAATTGTAAATTTCGGTTTCTTGCATGTACTCTCAACAATAAAAGTACCCTTGTCTTCCGGTCTGTTTGTGTTTTTGATATTGATCGGAATTCCTTCTTTACGAACCGGGAAGATCGCATCTTCATGAAGAACAGTTGCACCCATATAAGAAAGCTCTCTGAGTTCTCTGTAGGTAATGCTCTCAATCACTTCCGGATTTTTAACAATACGTGGGTCTGTTACCAGGAAACCAGAAACATCTGTCCAGTTTTCATAGAGGTCTGCCTTAATAGCCTTTGCCACAAGAGAACCGGTTACATCAGAACCTCCTCTGGAGAAAGTTTTAACTTTTCCATCTTCACCAGCGCCATAAAATCCAGGGATAACGGCATGTTCACATTTTGCCAGCTTTTTGGACAGAAGTCTGTCTGTCTTCTCGGCATCCAGATTTCCGTTCTTATCAAAACGGATCACATCTGCTGCATCTACAAATTCATAACCCAGATATGCTGCCATCACCTTACCATTGAGAAATTCTCCTCTGGATGCTGCATAGTCTGTGCCTGCCTGTGCCTTGAAATCAGCTTCGATCTGAGCAAATTCATCTTCCAGAGAAAGATCAAGGTTCAGTCCGCGGATAATCTCATAATATCTTCCCTTGATCTCCTGCAGAATCGGGATGAAATCTTCCCCTTCAACTGCAGTATTATAACATTTATAAAGTAAATCTGTAATCTTTGTATCTCCGTCAAATCTCTTTCCGGGAGCGGACGGAACCACATAACGTCTACTCTCATCACTTCTGATGATCTCCCCTACTTTCTGAAACTGTTCCGCATTTGCCAGAGAACTTCCTCCGAATTTAACAATTTTCTTCATTTTTCCTGCTCCTCATATGTCACTAAATATTTTCAGACCGATCTCCCATCAGTCTTTGTCACTCTACCAACATAAAGTCTGTTTAATATTGTATTGAATAAACGCCAATTTTGCAAGCCTTTCTTACAGAAATATCCGAAAATGGTTATTTTCCACAATCTGCCGAAGATTCCTGCTGTTTTTTTACAAATTCTGTCACATTATAAACACGAAGGATATCTCCATCCACCCGAAAATGAATATCCTTCTCTCCAAAAGGCATTCCGTAAGACCGTTCCGGATCATTCTGATAAGCAGGACGGGGATCATCTGCAAGCACTGCGATCAGAGCCTCTCTGCTTTCCTCGGGTATTCTTTCCAGAAGCTCCTGGGGAAATTCTACCTTCAGATGATGATCTTTGGAATATTCGGTAAAACTTCCTGTTGCTTCCGGATGGCAATCCGCATAAGGAATATATGGTTTAATATCGAAAATCGGTGTTCCATTCATCAGATCTGCACCTTCTACATAAAGTACAGGGCTGTACGACTCATCCAGAGCTACTTTCTCAAGCTTCACACAGGATAATCCTATGGAATTGGGACGAAAGGGAGATCTTGTGGCAAAAACTCCTTTTCTCACATTTCCCCCAAGTCTGGGCGGGCGGACAGTCGGTGACCACTTTGTCCTCTTTGCCTCCGAAAACTCCCAGATCAGCCAGATATGACTAAACTCCTCCAGACCACGACAGGCATCCACATTGCGATATTCCGGTTCGAATACGATTCTCGCTTTAAGCGCCCCTACACGGCCACTCTGCCTGGGAATACCGAATTTGGTTGGAAAATTATTTTCTATATGTGCGATTGGAACCATTGTATTATTCTCCTTTTGTAACTGTTCAGTACCTTCACAGTTACGAGTCAAAATCCACAAGAACGAATCCTGCTTGCGGGATTTTGGCATGTTCATGCCAAAACACCTCGCGGGATAGTAGACTGCTGAATAGTTACGAAATATCTTTTATAATAGCAATTTTAGTATAATCAAGTCCTGATCTATGTTTTTGCGAACGAGACGATTTGCGAAAGTGATATGCATATTTATGGGAAATCTCTGTTCTATATGGAATGCATATAAAATATCCATAATGACTTTGAATAAGTAAACAAGCATATCTTCTTTCCTTTTTCTTTAAAAGTTCTTTATATGGCGGATTCGGATATTTCTCGTAAAATTCATCTGAAAGGCTATAAACAGCATAGTCAATTTCCAATTTTCTTCTCCTTATATACATATAAACGAGAGGGAAAATGAACTCCCTCTCGTTATACTCTTCGCTTGGTCATATTTTATTTTACCGATGAGTCAGAACCGTCACTCATCTCATCTCTCGGTTATATTTATTTTACCGATGAGTCAGAACCGTCACTCATCTCATCATGCGAATAGAGAATTAACTCTCTATATATTGTATTATATAACATATTTTCTTAAATAGCACAATCCTATATTTTTAATTTTTCAAACACGCTCTAACATCGTTTCTGTTCACAGCAATATGCTTTCTAACACACTGGACTTGTGTGAATTTATATTATTTGATCTTAGCGCTCTTTGCTTTAGAATAGCTGCTGTATATTCTTTTACCGTTTTCGATACGATATGCCCGCACCTTGTAATAGTATGTTTTCTTAGACGTAAGCTTCTTATTTATATAAGAAACAGTGCTTCCCTTTTTAATCGTTGATACTGCCTTATATTTACCGGATTTGGATGTGGCACGGTATACTACATACCCTTTGGCACCGCTTACCTTTTTCCATTTCAGTGTAGCCTGTTTCTTACCGGCAGTTACTGTGACAGCCGGGGTTTTCGGTTTTACTGTCTGTGCCGGAGTTGGTGTCGGTGCAATTCCATTGGTTGTTACAGAGAAGTTTTTGTCATAACTGCTTTTAATAGCACCGCCCCATTTGGTGGAAACAGCCTGTACACTGTAATAATAAGGAGTTGACGGAGAAACCGCTGTATCTGTATAGGAGAGGTCTTTGACCGTAGCAATCTTTGCGAATTTGCTTTCACCCATCTTACGTCTTAAAATAATATAAGAATCTGCATTTTCATATTTATTCCAAGTAAGAAGAACTGTATTTCCTGCCGCCTTGCAGGTTGTGATCTCTGGCATTCCTGCTGCAAAGAGGTCTTTCGCAGTACCCTTTACAACTACATGGCACACTGCGGTTACATTCTGATCTGTTTTTACACGGATATCGGTTTCTCCTACAGAAACAGGTGTGATAACACCCTTCTGGTCTACTTTGGCAACGCCTGCATTATCAGAGGTCCATACCAGTTCCCCGCCGCTTCCCTTCGGACTGAATGTCCAGGTCAGGGTATAGGTTCCCTGATCAATTGCCAGAGTCAGCGTTTTGTCACTCAAAGCAATGCTCTGTGCCGGTGCTGTAACAGTCACGTGGCAGGTGCCTTTCGTTCCATTGTCCGTAGTCAGTGTAATATCTGCAGAACCGGCACCCACAGGAGTTACCTTGCCGGAGCCATCTACGGTTACTACAGAAGAGTTGGAAGATTCCCAGTACAAAGAGGACGGTTTTGCGCCGTTTGGCGTGATCGTGTAATCCAGTGTCCTGGAACCGCTTTTCGTTGAGAGATTCAGGCTGGACGGAGAAATACTCACCCCTGTCACACTGACCGGTCTGGAAGAAACGGAAATATTGCAGGTCGCATAGACACTTCCGGAAACTCTCGCAGTAATCACCGCAGAACCTTCTCCCACTGCTGTTACCACACCACCGTTTACACTTGCAACAGAATTGTTGGAAGAAGTCCAGCTTACAGTTCCCACCGCATCAGACGGAACAATCGTATAAGTCAGTGTATAGCTGTCTCCCTTTGTAAGAGTCAGATCAGAAGCATTTAAGCTGATCAGCTTCGGTGCTACCGGAAGCTTTGACTCAATACTTTTAAGCAGCTGAACCGCTTCATAAACTCTGTTTGCAGACGCATCCAGCGTAGTCAGCGCACTGTCCGCTTCGGCATATGCACCGGAGAATCCGCTGACCTGGGACCATCTGGAACGCTCTGCATTTGCCTTTCCCATCATGCGGATAAGCTCGCTCTTATCTGCCGCCTCAAAAATCTGCCTGTTATTATTATACGGGTCACATCCTGTAATGTCCGTACCACCGCAAAGGGCAAACATAACACGCAGGACACTTCCGTCTGACGGATGACTCGCACCCATTCCGACACCCATAAATACATTATCCAGAGTATACGTCCATCCGGATGCGGAGCAGTAGGAAAATTCTGTCAGATCCGGTGCATATTTGTTATCAGTAAGCTTATAGGCATCACCGGTCCAGGTGGAAGTCTCGGAGAGAACCTTCTGGATACATGCCGGTGGATTCAGGCTTCCACTGTCACAGTTGGCAATTCCCCTTAAGTAGAAACCATAACTTGTATTTGTGTCATAAAGCGGCGTAATCCCGTTCTCACTTAACCCGCGGAGCAGAACATCTGCACAGGTTTCTCCTTTCGCAAATTCCACCTGTACAGGATCCAGGATCATACCCTGGCCGATCGTGTTCTTCTCCACAGTCAGCGTCAGGGTATCTGCCAGAACATCGGTCTGTCCCAGCGCAAAAATCCCCACTGCCATTCCGGCTGCAAGAGTCAGCCCCTTAATGGCCTGCCATAGCTTATTCTTTGTCATATTCATTTTCCTCCTTATTTTCGGGCCGCTGCAGCAGCCCGTATTTTCTTTTTACTCTCTCCAGTTTCTCCAGCAGAGGCCTGCTTAGGATCCACAGGAAGATTACCGTAGAAGTTGCCTGCACCAGATCTACCGGTGCACCTGAGATATAAAACGCGATCAGGCTCTTCTTTGTGATGTATCCGTATGCCATCAGAATAGATGCCGGATTCATGATCCCGCCGAAGATCAGAAACACACTTAAGAATCCGTAAATACACAGATCCACCTTCCTGGCTTTGAGAATCCCTTTCTGAAAAAGGATTCCTGCCAGATATCCGATCATTCCATAGGAAAACATCTGCCAGGGTGTCCACGGTCCCTGCCCGAAAAACATATTTGAGATCATCATGATCAGACAGGCACACAGAAACCCCGCCTCACCACCTAAGGAAACCCCGGTAATGATCACGATGGCCGCAATCGGCTTAAAGCTTCCGATCATAAAGAAAGCACTCCTGCCTGCGACCCCAAGAGCCGCCATTACGGCAATGACCATAATCTCTCTTGCCTGTGGATGCCGGCCCTCAAATACCATAAAGAACGGGATCGTGGCATAGGCAAGTATTAAAAGACTGATCACTACATCATGCTTACCATGAAACTTATGAACCAGGATAAAAAGCACCAGCGGAACAAAAGCCAGAAACATAATCAGACCAATCCAGGTACGCTTCTCAATCTTTCCTTTATGGATCGGCTGGATAATGATTCCATCCTCTTTCAGTTCATATTCCTCTAATTCCTGTCCGGATTCCTCTTCCCCGGGCAGGCTCTGTGCACAGGAATCCCCGAAGAAACGGTCCATAAACTGGTCTAAAGCCTTGCCTTCAAGCACGCAGCCACCTCCTTTCCGGTAACAGCATCAGGAAAATAATGCCTTGCCATGCGATTGGCAGCAGTCGTATAAAAGCTGTTTCCCGCAAAGAAATCCCTTGCACTCTTACACGTCACCACATTTCCCTGAAAGAACAGGCCGACCCTGTCTGCATATTCTGCGACAAACTCCACATCATGCGAGATCATAAAGATAGTGATCCCGTGAGCTTTGAGCTTCTTTAAAATGTCTCCCAGTTCCTGTTTATATTCTGCATCCAGCCCCTTCGTTGGTTCATCCATCAGAAGAAGCCTCGGCTGCAACAGCAGAACCTTAGCCAGTGCAAGACGCTGCTGTTCTCCACCGCTTAAATCATACGGATGACGGTCAAGCAGTCCTTCCAGTCTGGTCAGACTTACGATTCCCTCGATTGCCTCTGCCTTCCTCATATTGGCAGTGTATTCGGAAGATTTCTTCTCCTTTGCCCCACCGATGATAGAATACAGATCCTCCCGGACTGTCTTCTTGATAAACATGCTCTGGGGATTCTGTGGCAGCACACCCAGATACCCTCTGTAAAGCTGGGTATCCGTATACCTGCGGATATCAATCCCATTCAGGAGAATCTTGCCTCTGTAGGGAGCACGGACACGACTGATCAGCGATAAAGTCGTACTTTTCCCCGTTCCGTTTCCACCGACAAGCGCATAAAATTCTCCCTGCTTTACTTCCAGGTTCAGATCCTGCACAACATCCTTTCCGTCTTTTTCATAACGAAACCACACATCCTTTACCTCAATAGCCGGTGGCATAGAGCTTTTGGAACCAGGCAGCAGTTTATCTCTGACTGTATTCAGCTTTTTTTGCAGTTTTTGTTTATTTTTACAAAAATAACTTTCTTCACAAACAGAAACTGTATCAGAAGCTGCTGCCATCACCTGTGTGATCCAGTTCCTTCCCTCTCTTACAGTCAGCGGACATGGCAGATTATTTTCTACCTCTGCATAGACCTGCATGGGAACCGGCATGGACAGAAACATTCCATGATGTTCCCTCTTCAGAAACTCACCGATTTCCCGTGGTGCCCCCTGCGTGAGCAGACTGCCCTTATCCATCACATATACCCTGTCCGCCCATGGGATGACATCTTGCAGCCGGTGCTCCGTCAGAATTATGGTAGTGCCGATATCCCGGTTAATCTTTCTCACCGTTTCCAGAAAATCAGAAGCCGCGATCGGATCAAGCTGAGAAGTCGGCTCATCCAGAATCAGAAGTTTCGGGTGCATAGCCATGATCGCCGCCAGGTTTAAAAGCTGCTTCTGCCCTCCGGACAGCTCCGAGACATTCTTATAAAACCACTGATGAATCCCGAAATAGCTCGCCATCTCTGCCACTCTCAGACGGATCGTAGGCGTATCATATCCCAGACTTTCCAGACCGAACGCAAGCTCATGCCACACCTTATCTGTCACGATCTGATTTTCAGGATTTTGCAGTACATAGCCGATTTCCTGGCTCTGCTGCCGGTGGCCGACTTCCTTTAAATCCCGCCCATAATAACAGATTTTCCCGGAACTGCTGCCAAAAGGAGCCAGATCCGACTTCAGCTGGCGAAGCAGCGTACTCTTGCCACAGCCACTCTTACCGCACAGCACATTAAAGGTACCCTCCTCCACATCCAGTGACACATGAGACAGTGACTCCCTGCTGCCATTCGCATAACGGAAGGAAAAATCTCTCACTTCTATTATCTTCATCTCGCTTCTCCTTCCATATCTTCATAAATCTTTCTGTAGGTCACTGCCATCTCTCCCTGTACGTGGCTTCTGCTTTTCTTCATGGCAGATTCCTCACACAGATCCAGAATCAGCGGCAGAAAACAGAACACACCAAAGCTGACAAATGTGACAGCAGCCAGCAGCGGACTGCACGACTGCTTCGGAACCCTTCCGAAAACAGTAAAACCGGCAAGCAGGATTCTGGGATTGTACTGTGCAAAAGCAGCTCCCCGGTAACATCCATATCCGAAAATCACACAAAGCCCGACAAGCATAGTTCCCAGTAGTTTATCCCTTCTGTTAAAACGGTAAATAGAAAAAGCCGTACGTCCTCTTAACCCATAGCCACGGCTTTTCATGGAATCAGCCGTCTCAATCGCATTTTCCAGTGCCCATGTGACAAGAATGGACACCATATTTAACGCATAACGGATCTTCTTAAACCATTTGCCATTGCTCACATCCATCCCCACGCATTTCTGTCCATTGCGGATCACCTTCAGCTGGGCCATAAAGTGAGGCACAAACCGAAGCGCCATAGACAGCATCAGAGACATCGCAGGGATAATCCTGCCAAAAAGATAGATAAATTTATCACTTGTCATGATCTGGTTATAGCAGGAGAACCACAAAATCATAATAAAAAGTACACATCCCAGAACGATTCCATATACCATTGCCTCCAGCGTAACCCAGTTTCCGCTGCTTTCTATATAAAGAAGCGGTGTGACTCCGTAATGGTTAAACATCGGGTTTAAGAGTGCCACGATAAGGAGACTCGGTAGCGTCAGAAGAAAATTGATTTTCAGAACCTTCTTTACTCCGTTAAGCCACATGGAGTAAGCTGTGGCAGCCACAAAAGAGACTGCCAGGTAAACCGGGTGCTGGATAAACATGGTAAACCCCAGCACCACGGCAAAATAAAAGAAATTTAAAACAGGATGGCACCTGGAAAAAGCATCAGTCATAATACTGATCCCCCACATCCCTGCCAAGATTGCAGGTATAACGCCATTCTACCGTATCGCCGTCCTCCAGCGTATATTTCGAGCAGCCATAATTCGGATACCAGCCGTTGACACAGTACATCCATCCGGAATCCTTGCCACAGTCAAACTCATACAGGTTATTGATACCGGATACATAATAACTGTTATACATAGGTGTCCACTCCGACTCCATCTGAATACCGGCCTGATTACATACACGCTTCAGCACATCAAATACCGTCTCCCCCTCATAGAACTCCACCTCCGAAGGATACAGGATCCAGCCGTCCGCAGGCACAAATTCTGCCTTGGACTCTTTCAGATCATCCCAGTTATTCAGGATCGTAGAACACTCGATAGAGAAAGTACAGGTCATGGCTGTATCTGAGCTGTCATCGCCACCGGAAGTGTCTGTATTGCCTGTTCCATCGCCGGAAGAGTCTGTCTGTCCGGAACTGGTATTTCCATCTGTGCTGGACTGACCGCCAGAACTTCCAGTGGAATTTTCACCGTTTTGTGTATCCTTATTATTAGCAGTGCCCTTGGATTTGTCATCGGATTCATCCGTAGATTCACCTGTGGTAGAACCGCCGATCAGATAGAAATCTCCTCCTGTCTTAGTCACGTTAAAGGTAAGTGTTGTGCGCTCTGTTTTTTTCTTTCCGGTTTCTCTGGTAGTAATCTTTGCAGTATCAAGCTGATAAAGCTTTCCATCTTCTTCCAGACAGTAAAGAACCTTATCCGCGTCCCATTTTTCTTTCAGATTCAGGGTCAGCTTCGCAGGCGCTGCCAGATTCATCTTCTCCAGTGTGACTTTCAACGCATAAGGCGCATCATTGGCAAGCTTCTTTACCTCTTCTGTTCCATCTTCACTGCACTGTACCAGAAGTTTTTGCTCCACCGGATTCTGAATCTGGCTTCCATTGTAAGTCCATTTATAACTGATCCCGCTGTCCGTTTTTCCGGTAAAATAATACTTTTCGTCCTTTCCGGCGATCGTTTCCATCTGTGCCTGGGTGATGATTCCGTCCTCAGGAAGCTTTGTTTTCTGCTTCAAAGGTTCCACATCTGTATCAGAATCTTCCTCCGTGCTGTTTAAGATCTCAGCTCCTTTTTCGGAAAGCTGTGTCATGCCGTCATCCCCGCCGCCACAACCTGAGAGCGAACTTACCCCCAGAAACAGTGCAAGCCACAGGACAAGTCCCTTTTTCTTTATCCTCATTTCTTCTTCCTCCGCTTCTTAATAAGAGCCCTCACTCCGGCCTTAATGCCGCTGCCTGCCAGTCCTCCCGCCAGAGCACCGCCTGCCGCAAAACCAAAGATCATACCATATTCTTTCTTCTTTGAGGTCAGACTTCCGGTTCCACTCTCCCCGGCAGTTTCCTGATATCCATCCTCACCGGTATCCATCTGTGAAGTCTCTTCCGACTCTGTATAAGGCTCTGCTTCGAAATCCCAGCCGCCGGAATTCTTATCCTTTGATGACTTACTGTTCTTTGATTTACTGTTTTTAGAATCCTTTGAACCGGAGCCACTATCCTTTCCTGAGCTTTCGGAACCCGTGGAGCTTTTGCTGCCGGAAGACTTACCACCCAGAGATTTCCCGGATCCACCCGGCGTTTTCGTATTGCCGCCTGACGGTGTTGTGGCAGGAACCGGCGTCGGGGTAGGAATCGGCGTGGGTTCTTTCAGACCGGTACCGGAACCATCTCCCTTGCCACCTTTTTTGATACTCACATCTGACATATCATAAAGGCTCGTCTTGCCATCCTTCAGGCGCTGGTAGGCAACCAGTGCGTAATATCCCTGCTCCGTAGCCATCCCGTCCAGAGTGCCTGCTGCCGCCCCGCCGTTATTTCCGGCACCCGCCTTTACATGCATAAATCCACTTCCATCGATATGATAGGAAAGAAGATTCTCTATTGTCCAGTGGCCGCCCTTGATGAAACGCGAATCCGTCTCCGGGTCAATCCCAAGGCTGCATAAAGCCGTGATGATCTGTGCACAGGACTCCTCTGTCTCCACACCCATCGTGGAATATCCACCGCTGTCATTCTGCATTTCCGACAATTTATTCAGCCCTCTGTCAATGGCAGCAGTCACATTCTCATAACCTGATTTATGATAATACGGTGCCAGCGCCTGCAGTGTCATGCCGGTAATATCAGAATCCGCATTACTTCCCATCAGCGTCCATCCGCCACCCGGGAGTTCACTCTGCAGCAGGAAATTCACCAGCGCAGATTCCGAATTCTGCTCCTTCGCAGACGGGTTCTCCGGGAAAGAATATTCCGGGTGGCAGTTAAGGGCAAGGAGTGCCCAGATCGGACCGTTTAATCCCTGTTCCTTCACAAGGCTGAAATCAGAGATATATTGAAATAGATTGTAACCACCCACATTGCGGGCATCCTTCCCCTCTGAGGTCAGGACCAGGATTCTCTTGGAATACTCTGTATATTTGGAAGTATTGGTAAGGATTCCCTTCTTTTCCTCGATATAATTTGCCGTGTGATTATAATAGGTAGAGAAATATTTCTCCTTCAGGCTTAAACCGCCTCTCGCCAGTCCAAGCACATACCATTCGCTGCCAACAGAAGGATTGGTATCTGTTGCACGCATATAGGCGCTGGTCTCTGCCATAACCTGACTGACCGATTTCTTCAGGGCATTTGCTCCCTGCATGACCGTTACCTTACAGGAGGCCGTCATTTCCGGATGTTGTGTTACAGAAGCGGTAATCGTAGCTTTGCCATTCTTTACTGCTGTGACAACTCCCTTTTTGCTTACTTTCGCAACAGAAGTGTCACTGCTTTTCCATGTCACTGTATACTCTTCCGTAACCGATTCCGGTACCGGGACCACCTTCAGGGTGTATTTCTGCCCCCGGTTGATCTTAACGGATTTACTGTTAAGAGAGATTCCCTGAAGTCCTGCGGGGAAGTCAGCAATAATCAGATGGTTTAAAGTTCTGGCACTGTCCAGATAGAAGCGGTTATCTTCTGTCGTCTGAGGGGTCAGTTCCATAAACGAATCCCCGGTACTTCTAAGAACCCTCGGTTTCGTCAGACTCTCATATCCATCCGGGACAAGAAATGTCAGAGAGATCATCGTCATTGGCTGATAGTTTTCTCCTGTACGGATATCCGTATAGGAAATATTTATATCATAAAGAAGCTGTGGAAGAGTCCCCGGATATGCTTCGGAGAGCTCCTGTATAGTCTGTTCCTGATCCGGGTTCTCCTGCACATGGGTCTGCACATACCAGGGATTTCCCGTGGCGGTCACTCCACTGTCAGAAGAAATCAGTGCCGCAATACGGTTTCGGACAGTTTCAAGAGCCTCTTTGACTCCGGCATCAATTTCTGCCTGCTCCTCTTCTGTCAGACTGTCATAGGTGTCACTGGCAAGAAAGAACTTCGAGACCGTTTCTGAGGACAGATCAATTTCTTCGAGCGCCGCTGCTTCCTGAATACAGGAAATCATGGCTGGTATATCCAGCTTTTCTTCACCGGCTTCATTATTTTCTTCTTCATTTCCGGCCGCGCCATCGTCTGTCTCTGACTGAGATGGTTCGGTGTCAGACTGGAATTCATTCGCAGTTTCTCTGTCGTCAGAATCATCATGCTGTACAGGGACAGAAGTTTCTTCTGACTCCCCGTGTATCTGCTCAGCCGGTGGCATCTGGGCTGCGGGTACAGGACATGCGGTCACAGCAATTCCTGTACTGAGAAGCAGTGCCATCCATTGTTTATTCATTTGTTTCCTCCGCGTTTTTAATCTAAAAAATTACATCCGGGTAAAATAGCACCCGCAATTCCTGAAATTACAAAATGACAGATGACTCTCCCCCTGTCATATAGCAGGTAGAAAGGACATCTGCCTTATTTTTTTGTATCATTCTTTCCAAATTTTGCAGCAATTATCAGAGCGATTATTACATTTATCAGAAAATTCCATCCATAAGTATCTTTCCATATGTTTAACAGGCAGCTCAAATCTGAAATTTTATTGTGGAATATAAATTCTCTTGATATAAATATAGCTGCCAGGCTCGCCAAAAACATTAATGAAATAGTCAGCAAAAATATTTTTATTTTATTCATATATATAAATTATACAGGATAGGAATCTGTAGACATTTTATATTCAGAAACTAATTTTGTTCTTGCTGAATCTGAATATATTGATATAATCACGCGCAATTTTGAACCATACATAGCTGTAATTGAAGTACCATATCCCTTTTTTTTGAATTTACTGTAATGTTCCTCTATACAATCACTCGCATAAGAAGAAATTCCCGCTCCAATTGCTGTTCCAGTTGCAGTTAACACAGCACTACATAATGCCTTTATAGTTTTCTTTTCGGTAGATACATTAAATGAAAAATTATACTTAGCGCGCTTCCATTGATTAAATTCCCGTGATTCATAATTATCAGCGCTTACAATATTTACATTGCTATCATTTGCATATACAGTAACTGTAAAAATTTGCAAAATCATACATAAAATTATAATTATAAATGCTTTTTTCATTCTCTTATCTTCTTTTGGGGTATGCAGTGTGTTGATAACACACTGCATACTGATTTTATTATTTAACAGTTACTTTTTTAATCTTTGAGAAAGAGCCATAAACTGCTTTTCCGTTTACTTTTCTGTAAGCACGTACTTTATAGTAACGGGTCTTTCCGGTGAGGAGGCTCTCGTCTGTCGCACCTGTACCTTTGGTGATCTTTATGCGGGTATAGGTACCATTTTGGGAATCGCTGGCATATACCTGATAGCCATCGGCACCCTTTACCTTACTCCATTCAAGCACTGCTGTCTTTGAAGTTGAGCCTGCGGACAGGGTCGGAGCAGAAAGTACTGCCTTTGCTTTCTCTGTTGCTGAATAGCTTCCGTATACTTTCTTTCCGCTTACATTGCGGTAAGCACGTACTTTGTAATAATAAGTCTTACCGGTAACTGCTTTCTTATCTAGGAATGTAACTGCGCTGTTCTTTGCAGTGGAACCAATCGCTGTATACTTGCCATCCTTTGAAGTGGAACGGTATACTCTGTATCCATTTGCACCGGAAACCTTATTCCATGTTACGCGGATCGTACTGTAGCTTTCAGAATTTGCCGTAGCAATCTTTACTTTGCCAAGTCTGGCTTTTCCTGCAACACCATCTTTGTCATAGCTGCTTACAGTCATCTCGCCCCATGCGTAAGAGTACGCCTTAACAGTATAATAATAGGTTGTTCCTGTAACTGCTTTCTGATCCTTATAGGAAATATCTGTTACCCGGGATGCGATCTTCTTCCATCCGCTGTCTGCTGTTCTGCGGTATACCATGTATCCGTCTGCGTTATCCACGCTGCTCCAGCTGATCTGGACAGTCTTATAGTTGATTGCCTTTGTCTGAAGATCTGCAGGCATATCTGCCTTAAATGCACCCTGTTTGCCCGCAAGTTCAATGTGGTAATCTGCCACGATCGTCTTGATCAGCCCTAACTGCTTCGCATTCCACATATAGGACTTGCCTTCCACACTCATGCCGTCGATCAGCTTCTGAAGTGCTGCAAGCTCTGCTTCTACATTTGCAATGTTCTCTTTGGTAACAGCAGTCGGAAGATTGCTGATCCACTCATCTGCCTGCTGTGCATCTGAAATGTCCTTACCTGCCTTGTCAGCCTGTGCCGTCAGTGCTGCGATAACCTCTGCAAAAGTCATCTCCTGACTGCCGACTTTGACTTTCAGGCCTGCCATGGCATCTTCCTGTCCCTGATAATCCTTAGCATAACGGTCAAGGAAAGCCTTAACATCTGCGTAGGAATCTCTGTCTACCGGGTGATCTTTTACTGTTGCATAAATCTGTGCTGCTTCATCTGCGAAGAACTGCTGATATGCACTCTGGCCTTTCTCATAAGTCAGTGCCATGGCAAGAAGCTTCTCCATATTCTCAACCAGTGCGGTGTTCTCGCTTCTGAATTTCTTCTCTTCTGTTTCTGTTAATCTGTCATAAGCATTCTTGGCTTCTGCAATCTGTTTCAGCTCTGCTTCTGTAAGTTCACGCTTAGAGGTATCACCTGCTGCCGGAACTTCTTCATCAGAGGAGAAATCAACATCTGTCTGGACATCTTCAGTATCTTCAGCTGATTCTGCCTGAGGGATATCCACTGTCTCAGCTGCCTGCTCATCAACTTCATCACTGCTGAATGCGTCCGCACTTCCATCTGAGAAATCAGATCCCTCAGACTGTGCCGGTACCGCCTGTTCCTCTTCAACAGAAGCTGCCTCCTGTGCTGATGGAACTGTAGTCGGCTGAGGTGCCTCATATCCTCGTACTGTCTGCGCATCCGGGAGTGCTTTAAGCATTGCCTTGAGCGCATCGGCTTTCAGCTGGTAAATATAACCTTCTGCTTTCTCCAGAGAAGCTGTATTTGTAACCTGGGCTTTCTGCTGGTCATCAAGCGTATCATACAATGCTCTTGCATTTACCACATAAGCCTTCCAGTCATTCCAGATTTTCTCTGTCGGAACATTGTTATTCTTCTCTGTCAGTCTCAGAGGTCCGTCAGAAAGAGCACCTGAAGATGAAGTAGTGATATTCAGTTCATCGATAAAGGAGATCACATAAGCAACCTTCTCATCCGTACTCTGTCTGCTGATAAACAACTCCGCTTTTTCAAGCTCTGCATAGTTTGTCACACGCTTCTTCTGATCTGCTGTCAGGGCATCATAAGCCGTTCTGGCTTCCACTACAAGAGCCTGTTTCTTCAGATAATTATCGGAAGTAACCTCGCCGATTGCCTTGATCTTATCAACAACTGCAGCCGCAGCCTTCAGATCAGGAATCAGATTTCTCAGATACTGTAACGTACTGTAATTCGTAACCAGAGCTTTCTGCGCATCTGTAAGAGCATTGTACTCTGCCTGTACGCGGTCAAGAAGCTGCAGAACATACGGATCAAGAGTCAGTTCAGAAGAAGAAGGAAGCGCATCAATATCAGCGATAACCTTCTCTACTGCTTTCTTATCCTTATCTTTCTGCTCCTGCTGTTTCTCAAGTTCTCTAATCTTAGCCTCTGCTTCAGTCAGCTTAGAGTAATTTGTAATTACAGATTTCTCTTCATCATTCAGTGAATCATAAAGAGTTCTTGCCTTCTCTACAGCCGCCTTGTCATCCAGTGTCAGCTTATCCGCTGCCGGAATCGCATTAATGGCTGCCATAGCTTTTTCAATAGAATTACCTGAACCAGTCTCTGCTGCAAGAAGCTTTCTAAGTGTATCCTTGTTAAAGATTGCCTTGTGAGTTTCGTCTAATGCTTCGTAAGCGTCTCTCGCTTCTTTGATCTGCTTTTTCGTACTGTCATCGTTAAGGGCAAGGATCATGTTGTTAACTTTTTTTGTTGGAACAGTTACGTCTGTAAATTCCCAGAAGCTGGATGTTTTTTCATATTGTCTGATAAATGCATCCAGACCACGTGCAATCTGCGGAACATCATAATTTGTGAATCCATGAATACTTCCGTCAAAAACACCATCTACATCTACCAGATCAAAGAATGCATCAAGAATATTGTTTCCATTCTTAGTATATCCACTGGAAGAATCTAAAACATTTACACCAAACGTTCCTGCAAAAAGCATTGCCTGTGCATCATTCCATGCGTTGTTTCCATAAGACATACATCCTGTTTCAAATCCTGGTGTACAGAATGAACCTGTTGAACGTTGTGCAATTGCTGGAAGCTTATGTAATGCCTTGTCTACAGCTTCTGTTACATCATCGTAATCAGGCTTTTTGTACCAGAAAATAAGTGGCTGCCATCCCATGGTATTGTCGGCATTTGCAAAAATTTTGTCTTCGGCATTTGACAAAGCTTTTGCTGTATCATGTGCCCATTGGTTAAGTTCTGTATCTTTAAAAGTGTCAGCGGTATACCCACCTGCTTTTATTGCATTAATAGCATATACAGTTGTATAAGTAAGTTCTGTGCTTTTTCTTGATCCAACTGCCGAAAGAAGGTCTACAGACGAAATGTCCCTTGGATCATATCCAATAGCTTCAATAGCTAAAATTAATTTTGAAAGTTCTGTTGTCTTCCATTGAGAAACATCAGTTCCCTGATTTTTAAGTAACTGCAAATACTCTTTGGTATTTGCAAACCATTTGTCAAAATAATTTGTATCTCCATATGGAATATAGCCGCATCTAGCTGCTGTAAAAATGGCCCAAATATCTGTATTTTCATAGGATGGGGATTCTTTAGATCCAAAGGCATTTTTATTTTGGCAATAGTTCATAATAATGTTACAAGCCTTTTTAGCTTTTTCATAGTAAGATGGCCAATTACTTGGATTACTTGAGTTTCCCTTAGCTCCATTGTCTACAACTTCACCAGTACCGTCAACTACTTCAACTTTGAAACTATACCCATCTTCTTCTGCTTGTGCTTCTTTTCCATCTTTAAATTTCAAAATAGGCATATTAATCCATTCTACGCTTAATGGACGTTCGCCTAAAAAACTCGTATCAATTGTAGCAGATTTTATATCTTTCTTTACATCATCAGATGGCAAAACTACTTCTATACCATATTTTTCAATAATAGATTGTTGTTCATCAGTTAAATCTGTAAATTTTACACCTATCACATTTACAACATTATTATTACCGTCATCGTAAATATTCTTTTTTTCACCATTTATAATATCTACTTGATATGGGAAATGATAATTTTTAGCATAATCAACAAAACGATTATAATCTCTGGGTACGCTTGTACTCCATACTTTAGGTTCAGTGGAAGCCTGAACTTTAAGAGTTATTTCTTCGGTTTGTGGATTATAATATGGATAGCCATTATTATCTTCTGGGGAAATAGTCCATTTTTTATTAAAGTCAAACCCTTCATAAGTTCCCTGGTTTTTCATTTCAGACGTAGTTTTGCCAAAATCAGCATAATTAGGAAACTCTTTATTATTATCTCTATTTGTAATATATTCAGACATGATTTTAATGTCTGGCATATTTTCTTTATCATAATAACAATTGGTTGCACTTGCTGACGTACTAAAAAAACTTTTTCGTGTAAATGAAACACATAGATATCCCCATGTATTATCTTTTATTTTGGGTTCCAGTTCATCTGCTAATGACTTTATTGCTTCCGAATACTGTCCATATCCTATACAATTTTGGTAAGTTATTCCAGTATTAATTGTTCCTAATTGACAAAATTCAAATGATAAATCATTATCAACAATATCGTCAGCTATTTCTTCGATTGTTTTTTCACTCTGCAAATCGTAAGTTATTGCTATGGAAGAATCCATTAAAGTTCCGTTTCCCTCGATTGCACCTATATAAACATCTGTATCTTCATCGTCATAAATACAAGTTACGTTTCCTTTAATTGTTATTCCTTTTGCAATTCCATCACATCGCGAAAAGACAGTTTGAAATTCATCTGTTTCGCTATTATATGCATATGATTCATCAATTTGTACATTTATATTTTCTACAATTCCATTGTCATTTATACGAAAAGGAAATACAGCAATGTTTTCTTTTGCTTCTTTTGAAGCATATGTAATGGTGTGTCCTTTTCCGTTCAATATGCCGCCAAAACTAGATGTTGCTTCTGGAACATCTGAAATGTCAATGTCATTACATAGTATAACCGTTTTATTATTATAATTTTGTATATTTTCGATAAAATTATAATAATCTTGTTCTGTATTAATACAGTATTTCCCTGTTGAATCTTGTGATAATATATCTGAATTAGCTTTTACAAGATAGGCATTACTAAATAATAGAAAAGCTGAGAATATTAACTGATATAAGATTTTTTTTTCTTTTTTCTTTTTCTTCATATCTATTTACACCCTAAAATTAAAATAATATGAAAAAGAACTAATGCTTTATAAAGTGAAACTTTATAAAGCATTAGTATCTTCATCTTTTTTATTTGCTATTAAAATTTACTTTATTTCCAACCCGGAACCTGAATCCACTGATCTCCCTGCTGAACATAACTGGAAAATCCAAGATCTAATCCCATCATCATAGAAAAATCTAAGCATACAGTGTGTTCTTTAGTGTCGGAAAGTACAGTATCAACACCTAAGTTATCTGTATTACCATCAATAATAGTCATCCAACCTGAATAATTATTATAGTCTTTCTCAGAAAGCCAATCTGTTTTATGAACTGTATTATTCCAGGTTGAATTTTTTGTAACCTTCATGCTTTCTGTTTCTGTTGTATTAAGATCTGATAATTTGAAATATTTTTCTCTTCCGTTAGCAAGAGAGTTTGCTGTTTTATTTGCTGTACCATCATCTGCAAATACTTTCCCTAAATCGCTATTAGCATGATTTTCCATTTTAACAGCTGGAATATAATTTCCATACTGACTATCACACCAACTTAAAACTCCTTGATAATGATAAGTTTTACCATTTAAAGTCTCTTTTGTTTCAGTATCAGATCCCGAAACTGCTTTCAGAACATCTAGTGCAGTAACAGAACCGTTGGAATTTGTTACTGTAACAACTTTTTCTGGCACAATGTCTGGTGACGCACTTTTTTTTCCTGTTAAACCAGTTGTCTTTATAGACACTTTTGCAGTTACTGTATCTGCCATAGCCGGTACTGCTGTGCTTCCTACCATTGTTGTTGCCATTAAGAATGCAATCACACTTTTTCTTACTTTCATGTTCATTTCGTTTCCTCCTTGAAATTAAAATATAGTTTTGTTTTTTGCAGGTTATTCTGCAAAATATATCTTTTCGCAGTCATTCAGACTGCGTTGATATCTGTTTCCCCTAAAAAAGGGTGCAAAAAATAAACCTCTGCTCTGCCTGCATATGTCCATTCTTCATTTTCACACACACTCTAAAGCCCGTCTCCTGACTTAAAGTTCCAGAGTATTTTTCAGACATACTCTAACCTACTTACTGCCCTTCTCAGAAATAATTTCCAATGGCTTCGCAGTGTTCGTCCTTATTACAGTGGGGATGAGACCGTACCGGTATCTCACCGGATTTCCGAAAGCTAAAGATAAAGAGATAACGTTACTTCCGATATTCTGTTATCAACGAATCATGAAAGCTTATCTCAGCCTATAATGAAAATAGGATACTGACTCC
>OGTB01000481.1_pt1 | contig 32404 bp, 19 predicted proteins | sample 1553611 | NCBI WGS metagenome assembly OGTB01 (sample SAMEA2580032, study PRJEB22360) | human gut metagenome | biome: human gut; feature: human-associated habitat; material: faeces | place: Denmark | collected 2008/2010 | reverse complement strand
GCAGTCCTGTGCCCATTCCGGGAGCCACCGAAACGATTGACATAGACCTTGCCATCGTCAGCGTAGGCGTATCCCCGAACCCTATCGTTCCCAGCTCTATCAAAGGGCTCGAATTGGGACGTAAAGGAACAATTGCCGTAAACGACAGTATGCAGTCGTCCATCCCGACCATTTATGCCGGCGGCGACATCGTTCGTGGCGGCGCTACCGTAATCCTCGCCATGGGTGACGGCCGAAAAGACGCCGCAGCCATGAATGAGCAGTTGAAGCACTAAAGTTACTTCACCATAAAAAGAAAGTCCCGTTCGCCATCCGGCAAACGGGACTTTTTCTTTCTATCTGATAAAGGACTACTTCACCACCTTATTTGTCGCCGGATCGGGAAAAATCACCGTCGGCTTAAACGTCTTGGCTTCTTCAAAGTCCATCAATGCATACGACATGATAATAACAATGTCATCCGGTTGAACCCTACGGGCCGCCGCGCCGTTCAAACAGATTTTACCCGAACCGCGCTCGCCTTTAATGATATAAGTTTCAAAACGTTCACCGTTATTATTGTCGGCAATATAAACCTTTTCGCCGGCAATCATGTTAGCGGCATCCATCAAGTCCTCGTCAATCGTAATGCTTCCCATGTAGTTGAGATTAGCCTCCGTGACGCGGGCGCAATGGATTTTCGACTTCAACACTTCAATCATCATAAGATTGGCTTTTTTATGTTTATTACTCCTTATACTTGATATTGTCAATCAGACGGACTTCTCCGCAGAATACCGTAATGCAGCCTACGGCATACGCAGTGTCTTCCCAATCGGCAATCTTCTGCAACGTATTGCCGTCCACCAGCTCAAAGTATCCCAACCGCAAGCCGGGAGCGGCCGCAATGGCATCTTCCACAAACTTCCGTGTCTCGGCAACCGTATGCGAGGCCGCAAAGGTACGACTTTCAAATAAAGTCTGCGAAATTTTCAAGGCATTTTTACGTTCTTCGGCGGACAAACGGGCGTTACGGCTGCTCAGAGCCAGGCCATCTTCCTCACGTACGATAGGACAGCCCACAATCTCCAGCGGATAACTCATCTGACGCACCATTTCACGGATTATAGCCAATTGCTGAAAATCCTTTTCACCGAAATAAGCGCGGTCCGGCTGCACCGCATCAAACAACTTGCTCACAATCTGGCATACACCGTTGAAGTGTCCCGGACGGAAAGCTCCCTCCATTACCGTATCCAAAGGTGCGTAGCTGAACCTGCGGGTATCCGGTTCCGGATACATCTCTTCCACCGCCGGAGCAAAGACAAACGCCGCCCCGCATTCTTCCAGCAAACGACAATCGGCCTCCGGCGTACGGGGATATTTGATTAAATCATTCCGGTCATTAAACTGAGTAGGATTTACAAAAACACTTACCACAGCGGCATCATTCTCCGCCACACAACGTTTTACCAATGAAGCATGACCGGCATGCAAGGCTCCCATCGTAGGTACCAGCCCCACCTTCTTACCTTGGGCTCTCATAGCCGAAAGTCCGGCCTGCAAGTCCTTGATAGTATGTACTATTTCCATTTTTTCGGTTATATAATAACTTGGTTGTTCGCAAAAACGGTGCAAAATAAGCTATTATTTACCATATAAAGAAGAAATATCGTAAATTAATGCAAAAGTTACCCTGTACCAAGAGATGTCAGTAGACGCATTTATCACTGATACACAACCGCTTAACAATTCATAAGGAATTATAGACGAGCTCGTCTTGCTTTATTGCCCGATTTTTTTTATATCTTTGCAGAATAATTGAGAACATTGTTATTATGACAAAGGCGAACAAGGTTTTATTTATAACACAAGAAATTACCCCTTACGTTTCAGAATCCGAGATGTCCCTTGTTGGCAGAAACCTGCCGCAAGCAATCCAAGAAAAAGGCAGAGAAATCAGAACGTTTATGCCCAAATGGGGAAACATCAATGAGCGCAGGAACCAGTTGCACGAAGTGATACGTCTCTCCGGTATGAACCTTATCATCGACGATACCGACCATCCGCTTATCATTAAAGTGGCTTCCATACAGTCTGCCCGCATGCAAGTTTACTTCATCGACAACGACGATTACTTCCAGAACCGCTTGCAAGTGGTTGATGAGAACGGCGTCGAATATGAAGACAACGACGCACGCGCTATTTTCTATGCCCGCGGCGTACTGGAAACGGTTAAGAAATTACGCTGGTGTCCGGACGTCATCCACTGTCATGGCTGGATGACCGCATTGGCGCCGCTGTATATCAAGAAAGCGTATAAAGACGAACCATCGTTCAGAGATGCAAAAGTTGTCTTTTCACTGTATGACAATGACTTTAAAGAGCCGTTCCATCCCGATTTTGCCAGCAAGCTCCTATTGAAGGGCATCAGCAAGAAAGATATCGCCGATTTGAAAGAACCGATTGATTATACGGCTCTCTGCAAATTAGCGGTAGACTATTCCGACGGTGTTATCCAGCAAAGCGAACACGTGAATGAGGAAGTCATGGAGTATGCCCGTCAAATCGGTAAGCCTATCTTAGGCTATCAATCTCCCGAAAACTTCGCGGATGCCTGCAACGACTTCTATGACCGGGTTTGGGGAGTAGAACAAGAATAAAGTTGATTTCAAGACGAAGAATTATGAAAGTAAAATATATAGGGATATTGCTTTTGGCACTTCTGGCTTTCTACGGATGCGATGACAATACCGGAACACTGGGTATGGGTATGCTGCCCGATTCGGATGGTATTTCCGCCCAAACCAAGACTTTCGAGGTTTCTACAAAATCCATTCTTGCAGGACCTGTTTATGCCAAGACGAGCACGGGATACGTCGGTACGTTCACCGACCCCGATCCGAACGGTTTCGGGAATTATAAAGCCAGTTTTCTGACAGAGTTGAACTGCGCCGATGACTTTAGATTTCCTGCGGAATACAACGACGAGACCCATACGGGAACGATGGCCGGCGATACCGTATCTTCCGCCCAACTGACAATATACTACGCTTCATGGTACGGAGATTCTTTGAATCCATGCAGAATGTCGGTATACGAATTGAACCGAAGATTAACGAACAACCACTATACCGATATTAATCCGGAAGATTATTTCAGCAAGGAAACAGCGAATAAGCCGAACTTTACAACCGGATATTTCCAACTGCACAAAGCGTATACGGCCTACGATACTTCCGTACCCGATTCGGTAAGAAACGCCACCGACTCCAATGGTAACAGTCTTTTCTATCCGAATGTAACCCTGCCTTTAAGCAAAGAGTTCGGTAACGAGCTGCTGCAGTTAAACAGAGCTTATCAGAGAGGAGAGAACGACTTCTTCAAGAACTCGGATAAGTTTATCGATAATGTATTGAAAGGCGTATATATTGAAACCGATTATGGCGATGGAACCATTCTATATGTTGACCGCGTGGACTTACAAATGCAATTCCGTTTCCATTATGTGGACAGCTTAGGGGTAAAACTCACTAAGAAAGACGGTACATTGAATGCGGAAGGCAAACCCGCCGACTCTTTATATTACAGTACGGCAACCGTATTTGCCTCTACGAAAGAAGTTGTCCAAGCCAACAGATTCGAGAACTCCCCGCAACTGGAAAAGAAAGTGACCAGCGACAGCGAGAAAGGCTGGAGTTATCTCAAATCGCCCGCCGGCATCTTCACAGAGGCTACTTTGCCCTACGATAAAATACATGAAGAGTTGACCAACGACACGCTGAATGCCGTTAAACTGACTTTCACGAATTATAATCAGGAGAATAACAACAAATATAAGTTCAGCATGAGTGCGCCGGAAACGGTTTTGCTATTGCGCAAGAAAGACATGGACACTTTCTTTGTCAATAACGAACTTACGGACAATGTTACCTCTTTTGTCGCCACTCACAACAGTGTGGAAACGAACCAATATACATTTAAGAATATCGCCCGTTTAGTCTCCGCTTGCATCAACGAGAAAAAGGCCGCCAAACAGAAAGCAAAAGAAGACGCAGGCGCAGCGTGGGATGAAGCGGCATGGGAAGCGGGATGGAGCCAGCCCGGCGGTGAAGGGGAGAATTGGGATAAGGTTGTATTAATCCCCGTAGTCGTGACGTATGATACGAACAGCACCACTCCTTCCATGATTGGCATTCAGCATGACCTGAAACCTACGTATGCCAAGCTAAAAGGTGGAGATCCGACCTATGGCGGAAGCAACTTGCAGATAGAAGTTACCTACACTTCTTTCAACAAATAAAGCGAAATACTTCATAGAAATAAATAAGCCCTTCAAAATGATTATTTTTGAAGGGCTTATTTATTTCTATGAAGTCAAGACTCTCAATCAACCAGCTCGATCTTCACTTTCCGGTCTTTCACCATGATGTAGTATTCGCCTGCTTCCAAAAACCGTTTTCCATTCTCATCTACGAAGCCGAAATCACGTTCCAAATCAACATCAAAACGGAAAACCTTTGTATCTCCGGCTTTGATAAGCTGTTTATCAAAAAATTTCAGTTCTTTTACCGGACGGGTTATCGAACTGTACGGATCGGAGATAAACCAAAGTACAGTCTCTGCGCCGTCACGCTCTCCCACATTAGTGACAGGTACTTCCACCGTCAGCTTTTCACCACGTTTTACCACTGTGGCAGAAGGAGTGATTGCACCATACTCAAATTCCGTATAGCTCAAACCATGACCGAACGGATAAAGCGGCTTACTGGTTATATCCTGATAGAATCCCTGATGCGAGCGTCCACTCTTCCTCTGATTATAATAGATGGGAATCTGTCCGGTAGAGTACGGGAAGGTGATAGCCAACTTTCCGGAAGGATTGATTCGGCCGCTAAGAATACCGGCAATAGGTTTGCCCCCTGCAACACCCGGCTGCCATATTTCTACAATAGCTTTACTGACAGGTTCCAACCGATTTAACTCCAAAGGACGTCCGTTAGAAAGAAGCAATATAATAGGTTTGCCTGTTTTCTGTAACTCCATAGCCAGCTTTTCCTGAATTTGCGGCAATGCCAATGTAGAACGCGAGGCATTCTCACCGCTCCAGGTCTTTTTCTCACCCAGACAAAGAAGAATAACGTCCGATTGCTTGGCAACAGCTACAGCTTCGGCAAATCCCGACTCATCTTCACCTTCAAAGTCACATCCTTTAGCATACAATAACCGGGACTTATCCTTAAACTCCGCTTCCAAACCCTCATATACACTTACCACATCACTGTCACGACCATGACCGGACCAAGAGCCCAGTAAGTTCCACTTATTCTTACCTATCGGACCAATCACTGCAATCCTGGCAGATGCAGAAAGCGGCAGTACATTATCTTCATTCTTCAATAACACGACTGATTCTTCCGCCAGCTTTCCGGCTATCTCCAAACTTGACGGAAGCAGAAACCGTTCTTCCTCCGTACTCTTCTTAGTATAAGGATTATCAAACAGCCCTAACCGGAATTTAACACGCAACACCCTACGAACCGCATCGTTCAGCCTTTCTTCCGGGATTTTCCCTTCTTTCAACAAGTCCGCCAGATATTTATCATAACCGTGAGACATCATATCCATTTCCATACCCGCCTGAAAGGCTTTCAGACTGGCCTCTTTCTTTGACGATGCCACACCCTGATTTACCAACTGTTCCACTGCTCCCCAGTCGGATACAACAAATCCGTCATGCTTCCAACGGTCTTTCAGTATTTCAGTCATCGTATAACGATTGGCAGATGCGGGAACTCCGCTAATATCATTGAATGCGCTCATCAAAGTAACAGCTCCGGCCTTAACTCCCATCTCATAAGGAAGCATATAGGTATCCCAAAGCGTCTGTTTGGAAATCTCCGTATAAACATAATCGCGTCCCGCTTCCGAAGCTCCATACCCCACATAGTGTTTCAGGCAGGCAGCCACTCTCCGTTCATCCGCCAAGGTATCACCCTGATAGCCTTTCACCGAAGCCACACAGAAAACCCCGTTGGTATACGGGTCTTCTCCGTACCCCTCGGCTACACGTCCCCAACGACCGTCATGCGCCACATCAATCATCGGAGAGAAAGTCCAGTCTACTCCCGACATACGCGCCTCTTGGGCGGCAACAGCGCAAGCCTGTTCCACCAATCCGGGATTCCAGGAGCATGCCTGTCCTAAAGAGATAGGATAAACGGTACGGAAACCATGAATTACATCGTAACCGAACAAAACAGGAATGCCCAAGCGGGACTCTTCCATCGCCTTACGTTGCAAACCGTTACGCAGCTCAGCATCTGTATCGAAATAAATCACGGAACCGATTTCTGCCGGAAGCTTCTTCACTTCCTCTCCCATATTGTTTACATTATTATTACGCCCCAATGTGTATTGGTTCAGTTGGAGAACTTTTTCTTCCAATGTCATTCGTGCAACCAAGTCATTGACACGTTCTTCAATCGGAGCTTTCGGGTCTTTGTACAAGGGATTCTTTTCACCGCCCAAGTCGGTAATCCGATAAGGATGCAACACAGCTTCGTGAGCAGCCTGCTGCGCCACTTTACGGCGCGCGTCGTCCAAGCCCTCCGGCGCATAAGCATTACCAACGGCAGAACGTTTGAAGATACGTTCAAACCATGTACAGGCAGCCGTATACCGGCCTATTTTCAAATCCAGATGATAACCGTCACGGTTCATGTGGTCGCCGACAAAAGAAGTACGCGCATTTTGTATGGCGGTACCCGAAGGAATTATCATCTTTATACCTACCAGCTTACCAGCCTGCTTCACAGCATCCACAATAGAGTGATACATCGTCAGCTGATTGCGGTTATAGTTATTAAAACCCGTATGTTTGGCATCAGCCGCATAAGCCCAGGTTTGGTGCAACATCAGTTTAGTTTTCTTTGGCAACCGTTCGCGCACATACTGTACCAATTCGGGTAACCACGCCTCGTACGTTTCATACATACCGGAAAACGGACTGGCCTGTTGAAGGCTGACATAATCCCATTCTTCATCCGCCAGAGCTGTTTCCAATGAAACTTTCTTTTTTTCAACTCTCTTTCCGTCAAGACCTATCTTACGGTAATAATAAGCGGAGTCATTAGCACGTGCATTTTTTACGTGGCGCTCCAAAGAGCACCCGCCGATATACATATTGCCGATAATAGTAGAAATACCGTCAGCCTCGGCCAGTTCGTGCAAATATTGTTCCACAGCATCCTGTGAGAAGCTATTGCCGATAGCAAGAATCTTAACGGCCTTCTGCCGGGCATAAGTCTCACCCGCGAAACAAAACAACAGGCAGACAAGTAACAGTTTTAATATTCGAGATTGTTTCATATTATAAAGTAATAGTTTGTTTTAAAGGCAAATCTTCGGAAGAAGCTCCTGCCAAGATTTCAAATTCTCCTTCTTCCACGATAAAGCTCCGGGTATTTATGTCGTAAAAAGCAAAAGCGTCCCTATCCAAAGATATACCGATACGCTTGGTCTCCCCTTTTTTCAAATAAACTTTATCATATCCTTTCAGTTCTTTCAGCGGACGTGGCACAGAAGACTTCACATCCCGCACATATACCTGCACCACTTCCGCAGCATCCATATTTCCGATGTTCTTCACATCGAAACTTACTGAGACACGGTTGTCGCCAAGCTTCTCTACGGTCATATCACTGTACTCAAAACGACTGTAGGAAAGTCCGTAACCGAAAGGATATAACGGTCGCTTTCCTGTCCGGTCGTATCCCCTGTAGCCTACAAAAACACCTTCCGCATATTGTACCCTTTTGTGAGGCACGTTACGGTTATCATAATAATTATCATATACCGGATTATCTTCCCACCTTTCTTCAATACTGACAGGCAACTTTCCGCTTGGCGAGAGTTTTCCCGTAATAATCTCAGCGATGGCTTTTCCCCCCTCTTGTCCCGGATACCAGGCCATCAGAACGGCTTGCACATTCTTTCCCCAGTTACGGAAGTCAATACCGCCACCGGCATTTACAACCACCGTTACATTCTTATGAAGCGATGCCACCTTATTTATAAGATATTCCTGCCCATGAGACAATGCAAACGGACGGTCGAACCCTTCTCCCTCGGTACTGCTATTGAACCCGGCGCATACAATCACATTTGCCGCACGCCTCAAAGAAGCCGACAAACGTTCTTCATCCAGCATGCCGGCCTGGAATTTTACAGTTGCTTCACCTGCATTATCGAAATATTCGATGCGTAATTTGTACAACTCCCCTGCTTTGACTTGCATAAATGCACTACGGGTACTGAACGAATGATTGCCCCAATCCCCGGTTACCATTTTATCGTTCACAAACAAGCGATAGCCATCATCTCCCGCCAACTGAAACTTAATCGTACCGTCTTTATCAGCCTGATAAAGACCGTTCCAGCAAACAGAAAACTTATCCGCCGGCATACCTTCAAAGGGTGCGCCATATTTCCAGGTATAATCTATATTCTGTTCTATCGACGTTTTAAAAAGTTTCCCGGTAAGATTAGGAGTATTATAGTATTCGCTCTTAAATCCGTTTCGGGTGAGGCTTTCGTCTGTGTAAATCCGCCCGGATATATCTTTATACAGAATATTGTCGGGCAGCAACTCTACTTGTTTTTCTCCTTTCAATTGAACCATACCGTCATAAAGTGATACAGTAGAATAAGGAGTGACAAACCCGCTTCCGCCACCTGTCGGAATAATATCAGCATTAGGACCGAGAATCAGTATCCTGCCTTTCCGATAAGGCAAGGTCTGATTATCATTTTTCAACAAAACAACCCCTTCCCGGGCAAGATTGAGGGCTATCTCTTTAGACCGGACATTATCTTTGGCAATCGACTTATCCTCTCTTGGGGTGTCAAAGGCTCCAAAAGCTATTAATGTCTGAAGAATATGCTGTACTTTAAGGTCAATCGTTGTTTCGGTTACAATACCATTCGCTATTGCCGGAATCAGAATCTCCTTTGTCATAAATCGGCCGACAGGCATTTCCAAATCCAGCCCGCCATTGGCGGCTCCCACCCCGGAATATACAGAAGTCCAGTCCGACATCAGAATCCCTTTAAATCCCCATTGCTTACGCAGCACATCAATGTTAAGCCATCGGTTCTCGGTGGCATGTACTCCGTTGAGCGGATTATAACTATCCATCACCGCTCCTACCCGGGCTTCCTGTACCGCTTTACGAAAAGCTGGGAAATAAATTTCTTGCAAAGTACGCTCGTCTACGTCCGAGCTTGCATGATGCCTGCTCCATTCCTGGTTATTAGCGGCAAAATGTTTCACCGTAGCCATCACTCCCTCTTCCTGAACGCCCAATATATATTCTTTAGCAACTTCACCCGTCAGATAAGGGTCTTCACCGAAATACTCGTAATTACGTCCGCACAAGGGAGAACGGTAGATATTGACACCAGGACCTAACAGAATGCTAACTCCGCGAGCTCTCGCGTCTTGTCCCAAGCCATTACCCAAATCCCGGACTAGTCTCCGGTTCCATGTTGAAGCGGAGAGAATACCACAAGGGTACAAAGTGCTTTGGGTATTATTACGTATCCCTTGAGGTCCGTCAGCCATTCTTATTTCGGGAATCCCCAATCGGGGAACAGCACGAATATTAAATGACTTGGGACCGGAAATATAATCAATCTTCTCTTCCAAAGTCATTTGGGAAACTAAGGCTTTGGCACGCTGCTCCGCTTGAGGAGTGATGTACACTTGAGCGTCGGCAGCAAACATATAACAATAAAGCAATAATATGTTCAAAAAAACTCTCTTACTGATATTCATTTGGTCTGTATTTAAAAGGACAAACGCCCCGTCTATTCCTCACTCCTTCCACAAGGTAGCTTTCGTACCAACCGTAGATACGAAAGCTACCGACGGTTGGTACAAGGAGTACCAGCCTTTGGTATTTGTTATACCAAAACATGGTACTTCCAATACCAAAGGGTGGTATAAAATTGGTACTTGTATAGCAATGGATATTAATCCATTGCGTTGTTTTAATCAGATTAGAATTATAAATATTCCTATATCAGACTATTCGTCCGCCGCTTTAATAACTAATGCATTGACAACACCATCACATGCATTTGCACAACCAACACCTTGTACGCTAAGTGTCACATTGCCCTCAGTAGTAGGTTGCACATTTTTAACAGAAATAACAAATCGACTGAAATCTACTCTTTCCCACTGATTATCCGTACAGTTTGTAGCACTACCCACTTTCAAATTAATATCTCTATTATCTGCTATACTCTTCTCTCCTGTAACATCTTCTATTTTATAGTTTGCAAATCGAGCGCCCTTACTACTATCTGTACGTACTGCTACAATCACGAAGTCATATTTCATATTCGGATCCATTCGTGTGATATTTATAGTTGCAAAGTCAGATAAATTACCGACACCTTTTGTTCCACTAACAACCAAGAAATCTCTCCATGCACTACACGGGAATGAAATTCCATCATAGACTATTTCATAGGCCTCATTATAGCCAGAACCAGAACTACCACCTTGAAACCCTTTAAATCCTGACAGACTCATACGTATACCAGTATAATCCTTGTTTGCATCATTCAAAAACACTGCATCAGTCTGAGTCACACTACTTCCAATTTGAATATTATTCCATGTAATTATATCAGAAGAGGTAGGATGTGATACCCCATTACCAACCACACCAAAATCCACATAAATAGGAGCTGCAAGCTTACCAGAAGCGGAAGGATTATATATGCTCATATCTGTAACCTCATATCGATTCTTTATTGCCATATGAGCAGAATTTTGTGCTATTGTCGCCTCCGCAGCACTTACAGTAGCGGGCACATAAGAATTCCCCACTACCTCAGTTTCAAATATAGCTTCGAACCAGGTACAAGCTGCTGTATAGCGTCCATAAGCAGTATTCAAATGAGTTCCGTCACGATTAAAAGTATCACCCAGATAAGAGGTACGTCCATTTTGAATAGCCGTTCCTGATGGAATAAGTATTTTTAATGCCGGATTATCCTGCATAGCTTGAAAAGAAGCAGCAACAATCGCATTATACATATTCTCTTGTTTTGGCTCTGTTATATCACTTGGGAAACTTCCATAATCAGAGGCATATGCCCAAGTCTGATGCCACATTAATTCGGCATCGGGATTAGTTTGTTGCAACGCAGTAATTAAATTAGGCAAATAACTTGTATAAGTAGTATAATCGCCCGACTTCCCACTTTTCTGTTGTAAGCTAATATAATCCCATTTTTCTTCATTTAGCGTTTGAGACAACTTTCGTTCTTTAAACTCAGTTTTGGTTCCATCTACTATTTTCTTATAAATATAGTCTGCTGCATCCGACTGCATATTAGCCCAATGTGTTTCTAAGTCGCAACCGCCAATATACATGTTACCAATAATAACTTCATACCCTGCCGCTTTTGCCAGGTCATATAAATATTGTTCCACTGCATCTTGAGAATAACTGTTACCAATCGCCAATATTCTGGTAAGGTTACTCAATACCTTAATCTTCACATTACCGGAAAGAGTCTCATTCTTTCTGCCATTTTTACTGTACTCAACCTTAATATCTGTTTCTCCATCAACTTTTGCTTTTACAATCAAAGCCAATTTACCGTCTATTTCTTCGACTTCCGCAGTTGCTACATCCGCAGCAGAAGAAGTACATATATAATCTGTAGCCGCAACATCCACATCTGTTCCGAATATCATCGGAATCTGCATTTCTTCAGATGGTTTCAATTTCATTTCCTCCTTGGCAAGTGTCATAGTAGCTCCCGCCAATCTATCCTTTACAGAAACCTCTATAGTATCGGACAAACAACGGATAATTCTTCTACCGCCACCTTCAAGAGGTTTCCAATACTGTATCTTGACTTTAGTGGTTCCAACCTTTACACCTTTTACATTGACAATCTTATTATTATCGGCATCCATTGAGAATCCTGTTGCAATGGCAACAGCCTCATCGAACGATTTACACTCATACTCCAACGCCTTCATTTCATCATCGCTGAAAGTAAGCGCCACCGGAGTTTCTTCATCTATATTTACTTCCGCTTTCTCAACAGCCGCTTTCATCCAGCGTCCATTGTCCGCATATTCGGCTTCATAATCACCGCTCGGTTTGCTTACCGTCACTGTGATTGTTGCCGTCAGATTATCAAGTGCACTGGAGGCATAAGCTATCTTTATGTCAGCAGTCCCCTCGGCAAGTCCTTCAATGGTAACTGTTTTATTACCCTTACTCAACGCTGCCGTGGCAACAGCCGCATCAGAAGAAGTACATGTATATTCTAATTTCTCGGCTACCGCATCCTTAAATAATAAATTCACCGGAGTACGAACACCTATTTCAAGTTCCACCTCGTCAGAAGCAGATTTCATCCATGTATTACTTAAATTCTGAGTAGTATCATCATCCTCCGAACATGCCGTCAACAGGGTTACCGAACCGGTCAATGTAACCATCAGTATGAACAAAACATTTAGCAATGTTTTGCTCTTTAATAGTAAATTCTTCATTATCATTAGTTTTTGGTTAATTATCTGTTAGTAAGTTTTTTCTTCTGATAGTAGTCACGCATAAGATACCAGGCCTTTTTTCTCATTCCCTGATCAGAGATTAATCCCTTGCGGTTCCAACCATCCTGATTAGTCGGATGGAAACGGAATGGGGAACGGAAATCAAACAACACCCATGGCGAAACTCCACGCAAATTAGGAATATTATCGAACATACGAATGTTGTCGCGATATAAACGCGCCTGATATTCTTCGCTCCAGGAACTGACTACATCTTCACTACCGGACTGCCCATACAAGGCCTCACCACCGAACTCTGAAATAATCAGCGGTTTGTCGGGAACAACATTCCAAATGGCATCCTTCGGCTCGACCGGCCAAGGGTGGTACCATCCCATATATTTATTGACAGCTACCACATCCAGCCGAGAGGTGAACGAATCATCCATCACAAAGCGTTGCTTCTCGGCATTGAAACGTACCAAATCAAAAGCGGCCACATACAAGCGTGTTGTATCCAACAGTTTACCGGTTTCAAGCAACGAAGACAGAAAAGCATTTCTCTCTTTGGAAGGTTGCGTCTCATTAGCAACACCCCAAAAGCCAACCGCACAACGGTTACGGTCACGCTTAATCATCTCAGACAACATATTCTGCGCTTTCCGGCGAGTTGTATCATCTGTAAAGTCTATACCTTGCCAAATAGGAATCTCCTGCCAAAGAATAAATCCCATCTTTTCCGCCAGACGAACAGTATATTCATTTTGCGGGTAATGCGCCAAACGAATCATATTTACTCCCAATGCTTTGGCTTCATTCAGCAGCATGGCAGCATCCGCTTCCGAGAAAGCGCGTCCCATTCGCTGAGGTATTTCTTCATGGAAAGAAATGCTACACATGAACATGGGTTTACCGTTCAGATAAATATCGGTACCCTTCACCGTAATATTACGAAAACCTATTTGTTCCGTTACGCAATCAGTAGCAGAAGTAACCCGGACTTCGTACAATTTCGGGGTATCGGGAGACCAACGCTGAAACTTCTTCACTGTTTTCACAGCTTCCGCCTTTCCTTCCGAATCGGTATACAACTCGAATGTGATTTTCAATTCGGGAATGGTTACCGAAACCTTCTCGCCGGCTTTTTGCTCGGAGAGCCGTACTTTAGTAATCAATCGATCCGGTTGTTCTTTATCCAATTGGACGACATATTCTTCAATATAAGTTTGCGGAGTAGTTACAAGCAATACATCGCGAGTGATACCGCCATAGTTCCACCAATCGAACGACAGTGCGGGAATAGCATCTTTGATACGGCGATTATTGACTTCTACTGTCAGGAAATTATCACCTTCTTTCAATAAGTCCGTTACTTCTACCTGAAAGGGAGTAAAGCCACCTTCATGGTCGGCAATTTCCACTCCATTCAAATAGACACGGCTACGATAGCTGACTGCGGCAAAGTACAGAAATTGTCGCTTACCCGGCTCACGACGAGCATCGAAATGACGGGCATACCAAATTGTTCCTTCATAATACTTCAACTCCGGCATCTGCGAATTCCAATCGCCGGGAACATTCAACCGCAATCCGTTTTCAAACGAATATTCATAGAAGTCCGTATTTCCTTGAGGAGACATGTTTTTATAAACTTCCATGCGATGTCCCTGGTCATATAAGTCTACAATAGCATTCCACTTACCATTTAACGAACGCACACTACGTCCATATACATTCGTGATAAGCTCCTGTGCCGCCAATTCACCGGTAAACAGCGCGAATAGCAAACATAGTATCAAATGTTTTTTCATCTTCTTCTTTTCTTGTGTGATTACTTACAGTTTTTCAAGAAGTTCATTACCCATCTCCACGCCGCATTTGTCTGTTCCGCATAAGCATAATGCCCGGTAGTCTCGGCCACAAATAATTCTTTCGGGGCATTGATTACGTTATAAGCGGAATAAGTAGTGGTAGGCGGACAAACCATATCGTTATAGCCAAAAGTGTAAAATCCGGGAACTTTTACTTGGCGGGCAAAATTCACTACATCATAATATCCGGCAGTTTTCAGCTTATCAGGAGTACGGTTAATTTCCGTTTTAAACATATGAGGCCAACCACCTGCACGCCCGTAAGCGTATCCTGCCATATCACACAGAGCCGGATAATAGGATACCAATCCCTTTACTCGGCTATCCAAACCGGCAACAATAATGGAAAGTGCCCCGCCCTGGCTGCCACCAAAGGTGGCCAAATTACCATTAAACTCAGGAAGAGTATAGATAAAGTCAATAGCCTTTACGCACCCCATATAAACGCGCTTATAATAATATTTATCGCGATTATCCAAATTGAATGAATGATAGCTTTTCAAGGCTCCCATAGACAGGTCATTATAAACACTTCCCGGCATATTTACCGGAATTCCATGAATGCCTATTTCCAAAATGATAGCCCCTTTCGCTGCACGTTCTGTCTCTCCTCTATAAGAACGGATACCTGCACCCGGCACTTTCAATATCGCCGGATATTTACCCGGCGCTTTCGGTATGCACAACATGCCATACATACGAGAAGCGTAATCATTATTCTGAAAAGAAATATGATAAACGTTCACCTTATCCGTACATCTTTCCGGAACCAATGTCATGGTAGGCTCCAAATCCCATTTAGCAGCGGCCTCTTTATTTGTTTTCCAAAAATCAAGGAAGTCATCGGGCATCTCCGTTACCGGCTGTAACTTTTCCGGACTGAAACCAACAGTGGCAAGCCCTTCATATTCCCGATTTTGATATTTGGCAAATACACGACAACGCAGAAATCCCGGTTTCTTCATGGTTCCGGCATTGATATCCGCCGTACCCGCCTTCAACAGCTGTGTTCCCGTCTTATGTGCTTTCATCATATCCTCAGATACTTCATAACGTATCTCCACATTTTGAACCGGAACGTTACATCTCAATACCATAACTTTAAAATTAACCTTTTCTCCCTCTTTATACAACCAATCGGCACGTTCGGGAGAAACAATCACTTGCACCATTCTCTCTGCCGGCTGGGCATATAACATTATGCTCAAGCCAACAAACAGTATCAAGAAAATAAAACGATAACTTTTCATGATATATACTTATTTTATTTCATACTTATACATTACAAAATCATTTATCGCAGGTAGTGAAATTTCCACTGTTCCCAGTCTACCCACAACCGTAGTCATAGCTTTGCCATTACCAAGCACCGGCATACATTTAATTTTCGCACCTGCAGGCAACCATGTTTCTATCCAGCTTTTATTCTGTCCGTTATTCTCTCTGTAAACAAGCAGATAGCCGCTTTTATCGTCGCTGATAGACTGAAATCCTGTCCAAGAGCGTCCGGACGGCTCCTCACCTATCGGCAGTATAACTCCTTGATGAAAGTCATATTGAACTTCTTTGTAACGGTCTATCAATGCTTTTACGGAGAAAGCCTCGTCCGGCAGATTGGAAGCTTCCATCCATGCCAATGGCTGCCCTGCCATAGCAGTTGCAAATAGATACTCAAACGAATAATGTTTCGGAGCAAACGGCTCATTACCATACTTTTCAGTATTTCTCCACTTATTCAGGAATTCTATCTGTAACTTTTCAGCCGGAACATATTTAGCAAGCATCCATAAATTGCGAAGCGTCCAATAAGGGTAATAATTTCCCCAGTCGGTATATCGGTTCTCAAGGAAGATATTTCCATATTCACCGAAAAAATGGTAACCGGCACGGCGGCTTGCCGTCGCATCCAAATTAAACATTACTTTATCGCCCGTTTCCGCCAATACCTTATCGAACAAATTGCGCAGATTAACTTCCGCTCTTTTTGTCGGAATAGTCAGCCCGTCAATTTTAAATACACGAATGCCATATTTACGATAAAGCCCTATCAAAGTTTCAGCATCCTTTTCCCAATCAGCAAAATCGTTCTGAACGCTCGGATTAAACCATAAACCGATTTCAATACCCAGCTCTTTTCCTTTCTCAACGATTGGAGTCAGTCCGTGAGGATACTTGACCGGGTCCGGAGTCCAATAGTCCTCGTTATCCCAAATATTTCGGAAAGAACCTTTGGCTACAGCAGAATTAGGACTTTTCCCAACTTGCCACCCATCATCTATCTGAAAATGAGTAATTCCTAACTTGGCAGCACGCTCCAATTCTTGCAGACAGAAACTCTCATTTACTTTAGTGTCCTGACTACGGTCGCCCCACGTATTCATCATAATCATTTCATCACGACTACGGAAATGACGACGAATATTCTTCTGATAATTACGGAGCGCTGTCAAAGCCTGCAATTCTCCTTCACCATAAACACCTGTTACACAACTGTAAGTTTGTATCCATCTATCTTGCTGAATATCTTTTTCCGTAATACCCAAACCGGTAACCATGAATTTGCCAAACTCTGCCATGAAGTCCACTCCGTTATAAGCTAACTGCACACCGGAGCATGGAGCTTCTTTCAAAAAAAAGAAACCGCAGTTGTCTTCACCGTTACGCGCAAAAAAAAGATTACCGCGATAGTTGTTTTTACGATAAGCTATGATATTCCGTTCAGTCACCAAATTATTGTTCCAGTCTGTTACATCCCAAAACTCAACGGTTTTGACATGCCAATGCTGTCCCTTAAAATGGAGCTGATCCAAAATAGCCGTAACCGACTTGGACTTCATATCTTCGGCAAACTCAATATTCTTACGATCGGCCATGTCAGTCTCTCTCCCGCCAAAAACACTGTTAGCAGTACCTCTCAGATACGTATCACAGGCTATTGCCGGACAATCATCATAGACACGATACACTCGTTTCACATCCAAGGTCCCTACGGAAAAGGTAACAATGGTCTGCTGATAGGCAGGATGAATATCCGTTGCCGCTATATCCTCAACCCGGCAATCTCCGCCAAGTCCTGTTTTATCACCTTTAGAAATAAAAAAATCAGGAGTGGCAGATGCCGATAATACGGTTTTTCCATTACACTTATCACTCAAACTATAAGTTATCAGATTACCTCCATTCCAAATAAATTTCCGTTCAATACGGTTATTGCCAATGATCAGCGTATCTCCTGTCCATTTACTATAGCAAGAATTGCCTGCGGAAACAGAGGGCTGTATGCAACATACGGCTAATAATATTAGTAATATTCTCATAGTATAACCTGTTTTATCGTTTGATTAAAGCACGGGGCACCGGTAACAGCTCATTGGCTTCGTTAAAACGTTGATTATCCGGTAAACCGCTCTCCTTACCGACTCCTCTTTGCATCCATTCTTTCAACTCTGCCAAATGATGCTGATATACTCCACGAGGAGAGTCCTGATACTTTTTACATAGAGAAGCTGCGATACCGACCACTTCCCCCATCATACCGGTAGTACGCATAACCCGCACTGTACCCAAAGCCACGTGGGTCACGCTGATATTACGTCCGGCCATAAACAGATTCTCCACATTCCGGGAGTACAAACAGCGATAAGGAACCGCGTAAGGGTGTATATAAATGTGCTTGGTTGCAGCCTTAAATTCTGCTCCGGGAAACTTTTTGGAATTCTCCGGATCAGGGAAATGTAAATCAAGACTCCAGGTAGTAGCAAATGAAGCATCCTCATGGAAAACGTTCTTATCAATGTCATCTTGCTTCAGGATATAATCTCCCAACAACCTGCGGGACTCTCTCTTACCGGAAACATACGCTACCCAAGCTAAAGAACGTTTTTTATAAACTCCGTTATCTTTTAAGTGGTTTTTCAAGAAACTCCAATTCGAATAAACTACCATAAGCCCGTAATCACGAATACGTTCCGCATCACTTATCTGGTCAAAATTCATTCCCGTTTCCCATTTCCACTCTCCCATCGTCACTTTTTCACAGTTAGTGTCATTAAAGTCCACACCATAAGAAAATTCCGGAAAAGAGGTTTTCTTATCTGTTTCTTCCGAGTACCATTGGGCAGAAGCTCCCATTGTCATTCTATCAGCAGTAGGGGGTGCCAGTTCTTCACCGAATTCCGAACGGGATTCACGTCCGATACGATAATCGGCACCGGCCAAATAACCAATAGTACCATCACCTGTACAATCGGAAAAGAGTGGAGCTTGCAAGCTTTGTTCTTCACCGGTCTCAACGTGTTTGATAATGACCGAACCAATACGCGTGCCGTCCATTGTAACGGAAACAGCCCTATAATTGGAAAATAAGGTAATGTTCTTTTCTCCGGCTATGAAAGCTGCTTTCTTTTCATCTTCATAGTACTCACCGGGTTGTGCATTTCCCTTACGTGAATGCCCGAACTCACGAATCATACGCCCCAGCCCTTTATTAGGCCCAATTTCAATATGTCCACCTAAATGTACACGTACTTCGGAACTGTTATTTCCTCCCAAAACCGGACGATCATTAACCAGCGCCACTTTACATCCTAAACGAGAAGCCGCTGCTGCTGCGCACATTCCGGCAATACCACCGCCAATCACAACCAAATCATAAGATTGATGCATTACGGGAGATACAGGCAAATCCAGCATCCTTCGCCGGAAAGCTTCCAATCCGACTTTATCAGCAGGAGGGACTTCTTTAGAATCCGTCGTAAGGTAAATGGCATCACAGCGGCCATTAAAACCGGTCATATCTGTCAATGAGATAGTGGTTTCCCCTTTCTTCAGACTTACTTTACCGGCATATTGCCACTTCCACTCATTACCTTCACATCCTAAAACGGTAGAGAACCTCTTATTACCAACTTTTAAACGGAACTTTCCCGGTCCTTCCCCCTGATGCCAGGGAGAAGTCCAATTGAAGGTACGGACATATACACAGTAGGCTCCACTTTCCGGAATTTGCACTTTTGCAGAAGCATCCTCTACCGGAACTCCCATACCGTGAGCCATCAAATAAGGAGATCCCATAAGATCCATAAACTGTTGGTCTACTACCCAACCACCCTTATTCGTGAAATTCTCCGCCTCTAACCATACGGATGCAGCTCTCGTTTGCAAACAAACAAAAAGCAAACAGAAGTATACTAATATATTTTTTACCATAGATTAAAGGCATTAATGAACTGTAACATCACATAATTTCAACCAGCCCTCGGTAGTCAATCTGTCTTTCTTGGCTGAAATTTGTATACCGATAGTATTGTCTTTGGTTGTATCCACCAATCCAACAGCCCAAAGATAATCACCGGCAGCAACATCTGTCAGCTTTAAATTGAAAGTATAAGTCTTCGGAGAACCCTCAATCCAATCGGACAGCGCCGGCTCTGAATCCAAGAAAGTATACTTCGGCTGAAGTGTGTTTTTATCCAATAATGCGAATGCCACCTGATATTTATCTTTCCATTGCGGAATATTAGTCGGACAGTATCCCCAACCCAAATTAGACCAACGATGAGTGATGCGTAATGTTGAGCCATTAGCTACTTCATAAGGTACCGAAATTTTATCTGGATACAGTCTGTAACCGCCTTCTGCAATAAATTCCTGCACCAGACCGTACGCATCGTTGAACCATGAGTACGTTTCACCGTTTATGATATCACTGCTGTAACGTAAGTCCATCATATTTACATAAGAACCTTTTCCTTCATCAAATTCTCCGTGACGAACATCAGCGAAATCGTTATAACCATCTCCCTTAATAGAGTTTCCATGAGTCTTTTTCACCCATCCGCCTTCCATTATGATAGGACGTTTATAACGCTGGCTGGTAGCAAACGCACGTTCCCAGGTTGAGTAATAACTCTTCATTCCAAAAGCATCATGACGAAGGCAATAGCCTTTATCTACTGCACTTTGCAATAAACGTTCCGTTTCTTCATCATAACCGGAATCCGTACCGCGTAATCCGATATAGCGATGATAATATACTACTACAGGAATTTTGTCAAAAGCATTCCGCATGAGATCGGTAGACCAATTGAATACAGCTTCACGTGGAGTATTGTCTCCTGTGGAATAGAACACAGTGTGAGATTCTCCCCATTTACCGAATCCCTGGCCACTGAAATATTGCACTACATCCGGATCATTATACTTTTTAGCGAAATCCATGATGAACTTCTCATAATACTGTTGGAAAACGGGATCATCCGGATAAGGAGACCATACTGTTTTAGAACCTGTTTGAGACGTATAACCGGCCGCACCGCCATTTTTCACATATGCAGGTGTGAAATCATAGCTCTTATCCTGACTATCTATAATCACCGCAAATGCCAACTTCAAGCCTCTTTCGGCAGCACCCTCGACCAGCATCTTGAAACGCTGAGCCGCCTTAGTATTTACATCTTCATCCCATGCATACTTACCTTCTTCCGGATTAAAATCTGTCCAAGAAGCACGAATAAACAGTGTGGTAGCATAATCGGAAACTCTCACAATTCCTGCGGAGGACTGCATATTGTCATAATCTTCCCAATAAGAATCAGCCAATCCATCACCAAGCCCCGCGTAGAGCACCCAACCCATCATGGGATTCTTAACTATTGCGGTACGTTCCGGAATAGTAGAAACAACAACATTACCGGGAGTTTCCCAAACATCAGTTCCTGTACTGTTGTCATCGGAGCAAGCTCCGATGACAATTAATAATATAGACATAATACCGGACAAGAAGCCGTATTTTTTATATTTCAACCTATCTATTGTATACATAGCTCTTATTATTTATGATCGAAAATGACTTTCAGATTCTCAACATCTACCATAACATAGTTGGTATTCTCAGGAATAATGAAGTAAGCGTAGCGATTATCATCCTGTCCTTCAACCAATTCCAAAGAAGTGCCAGCGGTTGCCGTAATATAACCACATCTTTTCTCATCTCTGTCAGCATCCGCAGTAGACCCAAAAGCATAAGCGTTATTATTAGTTCTCTCTACTCCATCATCTGTTTTAACTCCCACAAAGAACATTACCGAACCCGTTATTTGATTTTTTTCCCAATAATCCCCAGCCGTCTGACGAGGTAAATTGGCACCTTTATAAACAAATACATTAGGATTGGCTAAGCTTTGATTTAATGTATATTTGTCTTGGAAACCCGCCGGAACACCGTCATCATGTGTTTGCCGACCGTTAAACGTACCGTACATCCATAACTTTTCAATAGGTCCGCTATATGTTTTTAAAGTCTCATCCTGTGTATTGCCAAAAGCATTCTGTGCATTCCACGGACCCACCACTTTTGATTGTATATCTGTATCCTGTGAATAAATTCTAATATTCTGATTCTCGGCATCTACCACAATACGATAAATACCATCCTCCGGAATATTCCAATAAGCTCCCCTCATAGCCTTCTCCAGAGCAATCTGTTTAAGCGGCATATCTTGAGCATATTCAACATCTTGTACACCCTCTGTCTTTGGTGCAATAGCATATTGTTTTGTATCTGCAAATAATATTGGCAAATACAGTGAGCCTGCTTTCAGTTCACCTCTAAATGCATACAAGTTGTCATTTTCCAATGTACGGGCAACCTCTATATCTTCACCTGTTACAGCACTTCCTGCAAGATATAGCTTATCTATTTCTATTATTTCTCCTAATGCGATAATCTTCACAGTCTTAGCGTCAAAGTCTACTGTAATGCGATAATTACCTGTTTCCGGCAAAATCCATGCATTAGTTTCGGTACGGTCTACCACCGTCGCTTCCATAGATTCGGTAGTTATAGCCATATCTGGCGTTACAGGGCATATAGCATTCTCTTCATCACCATACAATACCGGGAAATAAATTCTTCCGGCAGGTAACTCACCACTATACACATATTGTTGAGGATTGCTGGCAGTCGGAACAAGTTCAATATCTTCTTGCCCTTCAACAGCCAAGAATACCTTGTCTGCCATAAATTGTTTCGCGCCATAAGTTTTTACCGTCACACTAACTGTAGCAATATCAGGTACAATCAGGCGAGGCCCTTCAGTAGAAGCCGTAACCGTAAATTTCATTACTCCTTTAGTGCTGGTCAATTGGTCAAACTTATCAACCAATAAATCCTGCAGTTCCTTATTCGTATAGTTACGGATAAACATTCCACCATCCTCATATTCTTTAATGGCATCAGCTTTGCTGCCGACCAATTCCATTTGATAATTATAGGTAACGATATAATCATTCCCATAGTCATGAGACGGTGTCCATTCTAATGTTAAGGCTACTTCATTCGGTTTACTTTCATCCAATATCACATTCTCGGAAGAAGCTGTCAAATTAACCTCATAGTTGTTCCGTGAATAATTATTATCTATATCGTCATTGCCGCAAGCTACAAAGAAGAAAGATAACACAGTCATACCCAGCAGCCTCAAACAACTTTTCTTTATTTCATATTTCTGTTTCATACTACGATTTTCTTAAGAAATTAATATCCATCGTTATTCCCCAGATTAGGACAAAGTTCCATATCATGAGTAGGTATCGGCCACAAATACTGACGGTCGGGAAAGACTCTTTTCGCACCAACAGCAATTTGCCCGGCATTGTACATAGTAGAAAAATCAGCCAGTCCGTCATCATCTATAAGTGGGGTTGACGGCCAAAACCATAAACCTTTAGCAACTATATTATTCTGTAAATCATCCGGCGCCAACATTATATAGTTATAACTATTCAAGGCTTTAGATGCCAATTTCCAACGAATCAAATCCATATAACGTAATCCTTCATTAGCTAACTCCATACGCCGTTCTATTCTTACTGTTTTTCTCAGTTCTGTTTGATCAGTAGTAGTAACAGCAGGATACATTGCTACATTAGCCGCATCTACTCCATAAGCACGTGCACGAACTGAATTGATAGCATTCAGTACAGAATTATCTATTTCATTCAACTCTATCTTTGCTTCTGCATACATCAATAATACATCCGCATATCTCATAAATATTTGATCAGATTCTACCTGTTGTCCGTTTTCTGTCCAAGAAGCATCAATACATTTCTTCCAAAGCAACCCATTATATGAAGCATATTGCTGAACTGCACGCGAATCTTGATTGGATTGCTTCTTACCTGTTGAGTAATTCATGACTTCTTTTGCATCCGGGCGAGGATTATATTCAAAACCACAATGAGCAGTTTCAAATTCTACAATAGTTTGGGCACAACGCGGGTCTCTGTTTTTAAAAGGATTACGAGGATCGAACAAAGGTGATTCATCAATGGGAAGCCCGTCAGTACAAAGAAAAGCCGCCAACAAATCCCATGACGGATTATCAGAACCATATCCGCCTGCGTTACGGGGTAACTCATTTTTTACAATCCACGGGGTCAATACTACTTCATTGGCAATAGAGCGAGGGATTACAAAAATCTTTTCCGGATTACTTTTAGTACTTTGCAGAAATAATTTACTAAAATCGGCTTCCAAGGAGTATATACCTAAATCCATACAGTCCTTAGCGGCTTTAGCTGCAATTTCCCAATCACTCATATACAGAGCAAAACGAGCTTTCATAGCATAGGCAGCTCCTTTAGTGAAATGTTCAGCCTCCGAACCATAAGAAACCGGAAGATACTCAATCGCTTTATCAAAATCCTCATATACTAATGGTATCAATTCTGCTTTTGGCTTACGCCCCATCCGCTCCGCTTCAGTAATAGTCATATACTTATCCAAATAAGGAACATCCCCCCAATAAAATATCAAATCGGCATATTTACAAGCTCTGGCAAAATAGGCCTCACCCTCGTACTGGTTGATAACCTCTTCAGACAAACCGGCATTTCTCGCTCGTTCAACGCCTTCAAGTAATGAATTGGCACGCGCTATCAGTTTATACGACTGTTGCCACAGGTGATAAACTTCATAAGTCTGTCCATTCAATGTACCGTCTAATAAAGTTTTACGGTTCGTATTACGATAAGTGAAGTTATCAGAATACTGCTCCATGCTCTCAGGAGAATCCATCTTCCAGTAACCAAGTATATAGAATTCATTAACAGCCATTTTTAACTCTGTTTCCGTGGTATACCATGATTCACTGTTTCCCTGTGACTTAGGCACCATATCCATGTCAACACAGGAGGTAAAGGCCAGGCTCAAGCCTGCCATAAATGTTATCAGTTGATTTTTCATAATATATTCATTTAAAAGTTTACTGAGAGTCCAAACAATAAAGAAGTCGTGATAGGATATGAGGATACTCCCATTTCAGGGTCCCAACCTTCCGGATAATTGCTTATGCAGAATAAATCGGAAGCGCTGACATACAGACGTACTTTCTTAATTCCCGCTTTTTGTGTCCAAACACTTGGCAAAGTATATCCTAAAGTAACATTCTTCAAACGGAAATAAGCGCCATTAAACAACCAAAAACTGGAAGTTGCGTAGTTGCTGTCCCTATTGACTTGGCTCAAACGAGGATATTTGGCTTTGGCATTTTCTTCGGCAGTATTAAACGGACTCCAATAATTACCATCAACAATAGAAGGAATATTGCCATAGTTATCACGCAATGGCTGCACCATTTCTTTCGTAAGATAAGCATTTTGCTTTCCAATACCCTGAAATGCAACAGACAAGTCAATTCCTTTATAACCTGCATGAATATTTCCACCATATTGGAAACGAGGCAAGGAGTTACCTAATGGTACACGATCATAGTCTGCAGAAATTTTTCCATCCGGAACTCCGTCAGGGCCGGATATATCTTTATATTTCAAATCACCTACTGTTATCTGGTTATTTAAGGTAGCAGAATTATCAACTTCTTCTTGTGTCTGATAAATACCCTCGCAAACATAACCATACCATTCATTAAACAGGACACCGGCACGTTTCACTTTACCATCACTGATAATATCGCTATTTCTAAGATAATCTATTTTCGACTTGAAATCTGACAGGTTTGCAGAAATACCATAACTAAAATCATTAATACGGTCATTCCAACTTATTTCAAGGTCAAAACCTGTGGTGGACATCTTACCGGCATTATTCTTCGGATTAGCATATCCCATTGAATAAGGGATTTCAATAGACAAAAGCATATCTTTCGTCTTTTTCCAATAATAATCCGCAGTTACACGTAAGCGATTATTCAGAAACCCCAAATCAACACCTATATCTGTCGAAGTGGTAGTCTCCCATGTAATATCTTCTACTGCCAGATTACGCTGAGCAGCTGTTTTTTCAGAGACAACAGCCCCATCTTTATAAAACAAAGCATTATTAAATGTCATCAATGCCATATATGGAAAATAGTTATCCCCAATGCGCTCATTACCAAGCATACCCCACGAGGTCCTTAGTTTCAAAAATGACAACCAATCAATATTGGCATTCTTCATAAACTTCTCCTCACTAACTACCCAACCGGCAGAGAATGAAGGAAATGTCCCCCATCTATATTGACTTGCAAAACGGGAAGAACCATCATAACGTATATTTGCCTGAAAAAGATAACGGTCGGCATAGCTGTAAATAGCACGCCCAAAAACAGAATTGGAAGTATATTCACTGCCTGTTCCACTATTAGCCATATAATCCTCGGGACCGATATTCAAATAAGGATATTGTGTAAGTTCATACTGGTCACGACCAGCCGTCAATTCCTCTTTTTTCATCACATAATTTTCATATCCAGCCATTAATGTAATATCATGTTTACCGAAGGATTTCATATAATTGGCTATCACCTGAGTAGTAACATGCCAATTGTCTTTACGTTCTTCTGTCAATTCGTTCGTACTATACGTCACTCCACCACCTTCTAGATTACCACCTATTGCATCCGGATTATCCATCAAAGTATAAGAAACTTGGTTTCTAAATTTTTTATTCTTTTGATAATTGATAAATGGAGCAACAATTGCCTGCAAACTAAGTCCATCGAAAGGCTTGAAATTAAGAGCAGCCTTTCCACCTATTTGTGTACTATGTGCAACTGTACGGCCACCATATAATAACAGACCATAAGGATTTGCGCCAGACTTACCCGATGCAAGACGTCCGTCATCCCAAGTTGCCGGATATACGGCCGGCATCTTACGCATATCGCCAAAAGGATCATAAATTGAATTTCTATTTTTGGCATGCCGTATATTAACATCCAACGTGGCACTTAATTTATCATTGATAGTAAAGTCATTGTTAACACGAAACATGTAACGTTGAAAACCTCGACCATCATATAATCCATCGACTTCATCATAAGAAAGAGAAGCTTGGGTTCTCACAGATTTATTACCCCCGGAAAGAGAAACTGTATGCGTTTGTCTTGGTGCCGAATTATTCAGCATCAAATCACGCCAGTTTACTATAGGATAATTATTGGGATCTGTTTTATTATACTTTACCCAGTTTTTTACTTGATCTGAAGTATAAAGTTGGAAAAGTCCGCCACCAGGATTATCATTATAAAGCAGTTCGTTATTCATCTCCAGATAACGAGTAACTCCCACCATACTTGGTTGTTTAGTCGGAATTTCCCAACCAAACTCCCCCGTATATGTCAAATTTAAATCCGATTGAGAGCCTCTTTTTGTAGTAATCAAAATAACACCAGCAGCAGCTTTGGCACCATAAATAGAAGCAGCCGCCGCATCTTTTAATACAGAGATATTCTCTACATCATTTGAATTTACGTAGTCGATATTATCACATTGAACTCCGTCAACAATAATCAACGGTTCGGAATTATCCATTGTCGTAATACCCCGTACATGAATACTACTAGCAGAAGCACCCGGAGCATTGTTATCACGACGGACCATCATACCAGAGACAGAGCCTTGTAATGCAGTAGAAAGAGTTGTCGTTTTTTTAGCAACCAAATCATCACCTTTCACTGCAGCAACAGCTCCTGTCAAATCTTTCTTCTTTACTGTTCCATAACCAATAACTACCACCTCTTCCAGTGTTTTAGAATCTTCTTTCAATACAATCTTAAAAGAAGTCCGATTATCTATAGACGTCTCCTGTGATGTATAGCCAATATAAGAAATAAGTAATGTCGCTCCTTTAAATGCATCTAGCGAAAAATTACCATCTATATCGGTTATAGTGCCCATAGTGCTACCTTTAACCATGACTGAAGCACCAATTAAAGCTTCTCCATTTTCATCGGCTACATTACCCGTAACCTTTACATTCTTCTTATTAATTTCCTGCTGAGTTTTATCAACCTGCGGCATGGAAATTATTACTTGACGTCCGGAGATTTTATATTCTAATTTTGTTTGTGTTGAAAGTTCTTTCAGAATCGTATCTATTTTCCTATTGACAACTGATATTGAAACTTTATTATTAAGTACCTTTTGTACATTTTCCGAATAGACAAAAACATAGTCACTATGTGTTTCTATATAATTCAAGATGTCCTTCACCGTTGAATTGGTAGCTTGTACTGTAAACAAATTTTCTTCTGCATTCCATTTTACTACAGTTTCGCCAAAAACCGAGCAAGGAATCATCAAGAAGATGCTCATTACACCAAGAAAGTTTATTCTCTTCTTTAAGTGTAAAAAAGTAGTTTTCTTAAACATATACTATTTATTTGGTTAACAATTTTGGATTTTATTAATTTGAGGTATATCAGATGAGTATACTTATAGTCATCTGGAATTTATTATAGTCGTTGTTAGTTCTTCATAGGCAATATATTTTACTTAAATTATTATTTATGATTGATACATTTTCAACGGATAGTTACCGGCAATAATTTTACCCAACCAGACTCCAGCAAACCTTCACTAACAGCCATCTGTAAACCAATATTATTCTTTTTAGTTACATCTACAAGCCCAACAGCCCATGAATAATTCCCTGTCGGTGCACCTTCCAACTTTAAATTGAACTTATAAGACGTCGGAGTACCTTTCAGCCATCTAGATAAATCAGTTTGTTTATCAACGTATATTCGCATTACACTGTTTTTACTATCTAATAAAGCAAATGCAACTTTATATTTCTGATTCCACTGCGGAATATTCGTTGGACAATACCCCCAACCTAAATTATTCCAGCGATGTTCTATCACGATTTCCTGTCCAGTATTAACTTTTACCGGTAAAGAAATCCTATCAGGATATAAACGATATCCACCTTCAGCAATAAAGCGCTTTACTAAAGAGAAACTTTTAGTAAACCAAGAGTTCGTTTCATCACCTATACGGAAATCCATCATGTTAACATGTGCCTCAGCAGATGCGTTAAACTCTCCTTGACGTACATCCTCTGGATGACCTTGTCTATATTCACCACTCGGATCTATCCAATAACGGTGTGTACCACCAGTTATCCAACCGCCCTCCATAATAATAGGACGTTTATAATTCCAACGTGCCGCATATTCTTTTTCCCAATCTTGGTAATAGCCATTCATACCAAATGCATCATGACGTAAACTATATCCTTTGTCAATAGCACTTTGCAACAAATAATCTGTATCAGGAGCAACTTCTCCCCAACCAGTAACATTGTTGGCAGCCACCAAACGATGATAGTTAATCAGCAAAGGTATCCGGTCAAAACAACGAGCATACAAACTCGTCACCCAATCAAAGACTTTTGCCTTATTACTATAATCTTCATAAACCATAGAGTGTGCCTCACCCCATTTACCTAATCCGTATCCATCAATAAAATCCACAATATCAGGATTATTAAACTGTTTAGCGAAGGCTTCTATAAAAGTTGTATATTTTTCCTGGAAAACAGGATCATCTGGATAAGGTGATTTCCGAACCGTCTCTTTACCGCTATTAGGGTCCGAATACCATTTTGCTCCGGCCTCAAATACATAAAGAGGAGTATTCTGTCCTTGATCACGTCCATCCACTACAATACGGAAAGCTAAACGCATATTTCTATTTAGTACACTTTGTATCAGTTTGGTTAATCGGGCGTTCGGATCATCCCAAATATAAACTCCTTCCGAAGGATTTAAAGAACTCCAACTGGTACGTATATAACAAGTATTCGCGTAATCAGATACCTTTACAGGTTTAGACATCCCGGGAACAACCATATGGTCATACCCTTCTTTCGTCCAAAAATTCTCATCCCAATTACGTCCTAAATAAAGAGTCCAACCAGTCAAAGGATTACGAATAACATTCTCCTTATCTGGATTTATTGTGACAACAATATTTCCTTGAAGTGTATTTTCCTCATTTCTTATATTATTATTTACAGAATTAGCTGCAATAATCGGACTGGACAATGAAAACATTGAAACTGCCCAAATCAAAGGAGAAGAAAAAAAAGTATAAAAAACAATATTTATTTTGCAAAAGGAATCAAGTTTCTTTCTTAATTTAAGAAAAATAGCTTTCTTTACCATAAAAATTTCTTTTTAGGTTAACAATTTTGGATCTAATTAATTTATTAAGGAATTATCATCGGATAAATACGCCAATATTTATCCGATTTTTTATCATAGTATTAGTCATTTATCATAGGCAATTTGTTTTAATTATTTATCTAAATATATTATAGCATCTTTATTTTCTATTGTAACAGGAAGAAGTTGTTGAATACATTCTAACACATCAGCCAGATTTTCTTTTAGCTCCAATTTTCCATATATTTTTTTATCTGCAACTACAGAAGAACAACAAATGGAAACACCATAATAAATACTCAACTTTTGAGTAATACTTTCCAAGTCCTTACCATTTAAAAAAAGTATTCCATTCATCCAACTAATATATTCATTTACATCTACTTTCTTCTGTCCGTTAACAGCGCCATTAGTTATATTCAATAAATCATTAGGTGAAAGTTTCGCTTTGTTTTCATTAGTATCAGTCACCTCTACCGAGCCTTCTACTAAAACAATAGTAGTTTCACCCATTTCTTTATAATTAGAAATATTAAATTTGGTTCCTAATACACGCAAGGAAAAATCATTGGATTCAACTATGAACGGATGTTTTTTATCATGAGCAACATCTAAAAACACTTCTCCTTGAGCATATATTTTACGAACGTTACCTGTAAAAGAGGTAGGATAAATCACTTTCGACAGAGAATTTACAGTAAGAATTGTTCCATCAGAAAGTTTTACTTTTGCTCGTTTACCTGCCGGAACCAATAACTGATTATAATTTATCTCATCTTTATTTTCTTCGACTGAGATCTCTTGAGAGTCAATAGCAACATTACCATCTTTTGAATATAGTACATAAGCATTATTATTTAGCTTTACTTGCTCGTTAGAAGTAATAAGAGTAACGTCTTCCAATCTTTTATTATCCAACTGCTCTGCAATCGTATTAAATTCAATTCTAATTCCTTTTTCACTTTTTTGATTTAAGAAATAAATTGTTGATATACATACTAAAACAGATGCAGCAATAGAAGCTGAAACAACCAAGAAATGACTTCTCTTACGCTTTATTGTATTGTATCTAATCTTTTGCCTTGTTTTCTCTATTATGGAAGCAGAATCCACCTCATCCTGTTTACATTCCTTCCAAAAGAAAAGAAGCTTTTCTCCTTTCGGTATTGAAACAAATTCTTCCTCAATATCTTGATGAGAATTCAGTTTATCAAATAGTTCTGGCAAATTATTATCGCGCGTTCCTATGTTCATATTTCTTTTCGAAAATTGTTGTTCTATTAATATAGACGCAATTTTCAAAAAGATATCTAGGTCAGAAATGAACTTTTTTCAAATTATTTCTTGCGAAAGTCTTTTTTTAGCTTTTTGGCAATACTATCTATAGCATAAGCTACATGATAGTTAATTGTTTTTACGGAAATATGAAGCATATCAGCAATTTCCAAATAAGGTAATCCTTCTATTTTAGCCAAAAAGAAAACATGTTTACATTTAGCCGGTAACTGTTCTATGGCATTATTAATCTCTTGAATTTCTTCCTTACTTATAATTTCCTCATCTGGTGATTGTACCGGCTCAAAAGTAAAATCCTCAATTTCATCGAAAGATAAATCATGCCTACCGTTTTCTTTTCTCAAAAAAGAGATTGCCTTTCGATAAGTTATTGTTTGCAACCAGGCACTCATACTATTAATCTCTGCTAATTGCCGTCTATTCTTCCACACCTCGAAAAAGACATCACTAACAATTTCCTCTGCTGCTTCCTTATTTCCCAATAACCCTAAAGAATAATGATATAAACGTGAAGAATAGTATTGCATAAAACGTTCAAATGCAAATTCATCTCCATTTATAATTCGGTATATATCGTCATTCTCCAATCTCATGTAAGTATCATATAGATTGCCCAATCAACAAGGCAGATGCAAATTTAATTGTATATAATTAAATGAAAAAATAAAAAGAAGTTAATTGTACGCAAAAAAAGTCCTCCATACTTAAAAGCATGGAGGACTTCTCACATTATTGTAAGTCAAACTTTACTCTTTGGCGACCTTCGCGGTGCTCTTCTTTGATGCGGCTTTTTTTGCAGTAGATTTGGCAACAGGTTTCGCAGCAGTCTTAGGAGCAGCTTTCGCTTCTTTCTTCTTCTCAGCGGCCTTTTCCTTCTCCAGCTTATTCTGCGCTTTTTCCAACTCTTTATGGAGTTCCTCTATTTCATCCCCCTGATTTTTGATTGTAGTCAGCAAGGCATTCAATTCCTCATTATCGATATCTACCGGGTATAAGGAATCGACACGCTTGATGAAATCTCCTAAAATATTCATGTAATTGGTGAAAGCGTCATAAGGTGATTCGTAAATACCACGATTCAGCCCCACCCCGCTATTCTTAGTCGTCATAAAGCGGAAGTTATTACTTGCCTGCAAATAATCCCAGTCTTGCTTGATGCGGCGGTCGTCACAGATGTGTACGCGTTCGGCCACACTATACAGTTTATT
>OGTB01000459.1_pt1 | contig 33304 bp, 28 predicted proteins | sample 1553611 | NCBI WGS metagenome assembly OGTB01 (sample SAMEA2580032, study PRJEB22360) | human gut metagenome | biome: human gut; feature: human-associated habitat; material: faeces | place: Denmark | collected 2008/2010 | reverse complement strand
CAAGTATTCGTTCCCTTTTTTGCCTAAGTGGCTCAAGTACAGTTTACCATTTACATCCCCCCAGTCACCAAAAAGTGCCTCGCTAATAAAAAAGTGCGTACTTGCGTCCATATCACAAATGGTGTATTCTTTACAAGATAACCCCTTTCCCCGAACGACCCACCTTGGAGGAACCCATGAGGAAACTGGTTTCCCTGCTGATGATGATTTTGCTGCTGCTGCCCGCTGCGCTGGCGGAAACGAGCACCCCGACCTGCACCACCGTGACGCTTGCGACCGGCAGCGTTCACGGCGGATTTCATCGCGAAGATGCATGAGGTTTTCCCGGACTATGCGGGCGAAAACCATCTGGAAATGACGGCGGGATTCCTGTTCCCGGCGGAGTAAGTAAGAAAAAACAGGCTGTTCGAGCGTTTTGCTCGGACAGCCTGTTTTTTGTCAGTATCCCGCTTTCTGCAATTCGTCCAGCAGTGCGCACTTGCGCTTGTAGTCCCTGCGCCACTGTTCAGCAAGGTCAGCAATTATCTTTCTTCCCTCGTCGGTGCCTTTCATGCGTTCCAGCTGTTGGATGATCTCGCAGTAGGCGGCGCGCGACGAAGCACCTTGCATAGCGCGATTCACCATGTTGCGGTAGAGTGCCAGCGTGCGGGCGGAATCCCATGCCATCAGCGGGTCAAAATAGGTACACAGTCCCTCAAAATTGCCGTGTTGCTGAATCCGCTGGAGCAGCTGCTCCCACTGCTCAATGGATCCCAGCAGGGGCAGGCGGATAGTGCTTGTCGTCGGCAGTTTCAGCAAACGTTCCGCCTCGTCGCGCCATGCATCGGCGGGAAGCGTCGCTCGAAGCACATCAATCTGCTCCATGCTGTACTGATTGTACTGCTCAATGTACTGCCGAATCGCCTGCTGCGCAAGGTCAGGCTGATTCGCGCGCTGATAGAGCAAAATCAGCTGTTCGCGGCGCTGCTTGCATGGCATATATTCCCCGGCGAACGTCTGCAAATCCGCCTTGACCTGCTCGATGGCGTCCGTCCACTTTTCCGCCGCCATCAGCGTTTTCAGTGTCCGGTCATGCGCATACGGCACATCCCAATGCGAATGCCAGAAGCTGATGATGTCCTCCTGCGAAGCGTGCAGCTGCTGCATCGTTTTTTCACGCTGATTCAGCAGATTCACCATCGCGCCTCCACCGCGTTCCTGCGCATTCGGCTTCCATTCGGCAATTTTCTCGTCCAGCAGCGCAAGATTCCGCTGATGAATCGCTTCGTCCCACGAATACGAAAACAAGAACGCCAGCGGCGCGGTGAAATACGGCAGCGGCTTCCACGTCCGGAATGCAGCGGCGAACCACTCGTACATTGCCGATTGCTGGGCGGGTGCTGCGATGGCAAGAATCCGCATCCATGCATCGCGGCAAGCGTCTTCGATATCCTCCTGTTCAAGAATTTCATCGGCGGATTCAAACATCATTGCCGTGTCGCAAACGAGTTCAAACGCTAGCATCACATGTTCCGGCGTCAGCAAATCAGCCAGTTCCGCATCCATCAGCTCCAGCAGTTCCTGAACAGGTGATTCCTCTTCTTCGTCATATTCCGCGTATTCGTCATACTCGTTTTCGGAATAGCGTTCGGCGGCGTGAAGCGTCTGCGTCAGGGTGCGCTGCCAATTGAGGCGGCGTTCATCCGCACGGACAGGTGCATTTCCCTTGCACAGCATCAGCCGATTTCGGAGTGCTTCGTCCTTTTTCAGCAGCGGGCGAAGAAAATCCCGAAGCGTTTCAGCGGACAGGCTGTTCAGCTTCTTCTCCCACTCCGGCGCGGGCAATTCCGCTTCCGGCAGATGGGTCGCCGCAAAGAGAACCGCCGCCATATGCTTGCAGTTTGCGCCCTCTTTCGCAAAAGGGCAGGTGCAGGACAGAGTTGCCACGGCATCGTCTGCCAGCGTAATCTCAACCCGATACAGCCGCGTGCCTTCTACATCAGCAGTGATTTTCTCCTGCGTGCAGTGCAGATCTTTCACTGCCCCGGCACGCCAGTAATTGCGCCCGCGCGTAATCATCTTCGAGATAAAATTTTCTTTCCAGTCAGTGACGTGCATCGGCATTCCACCTTTTGCAAAACAGGCTGCCCGTTTTTCTCGGACAGCCTGCTTGCTTATTCCTTCGTCTCAATCTCAATGCCGCGTTCTGCCAGCCAGTTCGGCCAGTAGTCGTCGGTGTAGAGCAGTGCCTCGCGGGTGGAGGGCATCGGGGGCAGCGAGCCGCCCGTAGCGTAAATCAGCGCGGAAATCGGCAGAACGGTGTAGCCCTGCTCCTCGTAGTAAGTCAGGACAGCATCAAGAATTTCCCAGCTGTGATTCGCGTCGAGATGGCAGAGCAAAATATTGCCGGGCGCGAGCTTGGCGCGCGTCGTACCGTTCTTGATGCACTCTTCCACCGTGTATTTGCCGATGGAGTCCTTCGTGCTCATGTTCCACAGCACGCACTCCATGCCTTCCGCGCGCGAAACGCTGATGACGTTGCTGTTCACGTCCCCGTACGGCGGGCGCATCAGGCGCGGCGAGACGCCCAGCGTTTCCGCCATGGTCTCCGCCGGGAAAACGATTTGGCGCATCATGCTGTAGGGCCGTTCCTTCGTCAGCTGCGGATGCGTGTTCGTGTGGTCGCCGATTTCATTGCCCGCCGCCAGCACGCGCTTGGATTCCTCCGGGAACGTGCGGACGAAATAGCCCGTCATGAAGAAGGTGATATTCGTGTTGTGCTTCGCCAGCACTTCCAGCACCTGATCGGTGTTCTTGCCGCCGAAACCGCAGTCCATGCCGATGCCGACAAGTTTCCGCTCCGTCTCCACGTTCTTGACGGCGCGCTGTCCCTTCGCAACGACGGTCAGGTAACCGCCATCCGCCACACAGCGGTCGCCCAGCCACACGCTCAGGCGGGTGTAGCCCTCCATATCAGCGGTTGGGGTGATAGAGAAGCTCATGTCGCCGCTCGGATTCGACCACTTCGCTTCCGCCAGCACTGTACCCTTGTCATCGCGCAGCTGGAAGGTGTTGTTGCCCTTGACGATGGTGGATGAATTCGTCACCGTCATGCGGACACTCATCTTCTTGCCCACCGTGCCAAAGTTAATGCCCAGATAGAACTGCACGTTCGGCAGGCGCTGGATAGTCAGCGTGTGCTTGCCTGCACCGGTGTAGCCGTCGCCGCTCTGCAGTTCAAAAACGACCTTGCCGCGTTCCTCCACCACCTGCGTCGGAACGGTCAGCGTGGTGCTCTTCTGCCCTGCCGGGATGGTCACGGAATACGCGCCGTCCAAGCCGTCGCAGGTCAGGGAAACCGTCAGGTCTTTGTCGCTTGCGGGCGACACGTTCAGCTTCATCGTATAATCATAGCCGCCGTTGATTTGCCCGTTTTTCTCGGCAAAGGTAACTTTCACGCCGTCCGCCAGCGCGACGGACATCAGCAGCGCCAGCATCATGCCCAGCGCACAGAACCATTTTTTCATGTGCAGCCTCCATTGGTCGTCGATCGTTGATATATCTGCTCGGACATACACGTCCACTTCTATTATACCATTGATTGAAAAGGAACACAAGTGCAAAAAAGCGCCGCTCCGCTTAACCATATTCAATCAGCGGGGCGGCGCGATGTGTCAGTGGATTACTGCTCTGCCAGCTTGTTCAGCATCTCAACGATGCCGCGGCTGTTCTCCAGCTGATTCTCCATGCCTTCGACAATCTGCTCTTCCGCAGTCGTCTCATCCGCATCCGCGTGCAGGACAACCGGCAGCTGCTTGCCGACGAACTGCTCCGCGAAGGCGTCCAGCATTTCCTGCGTCAGACCTTCGATTTCATTTTCCAGCGTCAGCTTCAACTCCGTCACCACATTGTTCGCATCCAGATGCAGTTCAACATCAAGCGTGTATTCGTCCGGCAGCGTGATGGTGGTGGTAAGAACTCTTCCTTCAGCAGCGGGTTCTTCCGTTGCTTCGGGTTCAGCGGCGGGTTCTTCCGTCGCGTCGGGTTCGACGGTGGGTTCTTCCGTCGCTTCGCCGTTCAGCGCGCTCTGCGCCAAGCCGAGGTTCTGCATCAGCTCATCCAGCTGGGCGGACACGTTGTCGAGGTAGCCCTGCGCCGCCGCCTGATTCGCCTTTGCGGTGTCCAGTTCAGCGGTCAGCGTTTCCACCTGCGCCTTGTTCACTTCGTTTTCGTCGTTCAGCACAACCAGCTGAGCTTCCAGTTCCGCCACCTTTGCGGTGGATTCTTCCAGCACCAGCTGCGCTTCGCGGAGGTCATTCTGCGCGGTGGTCAGTTCCGCCTGCGCCGTCTCCTTGTCAGCAATGGTCTGCTGGAGTTCGGTGTTGCTGGCTGCCAGCTGACCGTTGACCTCATCCAGCTGACTGGACAGGTTATTCGACCGCACGAACAGCGCGACCATCACGATGACCGCCACGACCAGCACGACGATGAGTGCAAACAGGGAAACTTTCTTCTTCTCGCTGTTTTCCGGCGTGTTCTGTGCCGGCGTCTGGGACTTGTTTTCGGACATGGGAACTTCCTCCTTGCTTTGTCAGTCGAATCTCAGGCTGTGAATAAATGCGGCTGTCATCCTATTTCCAAATGCGAATGCGCAAGCAGATAGCGCAAGTGAATTGGGGAATAGGCTCACTCCTCTGCCTGCCCAAGGAGCTGCCGTGCGGCGTCCACCTGCGCCTGAAGGGATGAAAGCGTCTTTTGCAGCGTCTCCACCTCTCCGATCAGCTCACCGTCCGGGGTCCGAAGGAGAGCGAGCTGCTGCGTGAGCGTTTCCGCCTGCGCCGCTAATTCCGCATTCTCGCTGCGGAGCGCCTTGCGCTGGGCGCGGAGTTCCTGCTCGCGCGCGGACGCTGCATCCGCTTCGGGCTGCACCGCCTGCAATTGCGCCAGCGTTTCCGGCAGGTCAACGTCGATTTGCGCGCGCTGCGTCTGCTGAAGCTTCAACCGCGCCAGACTTGCATCCAGCTGCAATTGCGTCAGCCGAAGCTGCTCGCCCTGCTGCGCCAGCCGAACCGCCAGCACACACAGCGCCACGCACACCACACACATCACCGCGACAAAAATGGCGCGGAATCCCTTGGAAACTTTCGGCAGCATGCTGCTTCCTCCTCTTCCAGTCTCGCCAACAGGGAGCCTTTCTATTCTCTATTGTAGCATATTCCGGTACAAATTGCAAAGCAAAAGCGCTGAAAAATGCCGCTTGTTCGGCAAATTGTTACAAATCATTCATTTTTTGAGCCGCGTCGGCGAGACTTTTGGCGAGATAGTCCAAATTTTCCTGCCGGCAGACGGTATCGCGGGAAGTGTGGATGCGCCCGGTGATGAGTCCCACCCCCGCGCTGTGGTGGTATGCCGATACGCCCACCCCGCACACGAAGCGCCGATAATCGCCCGCGCCTTGCACCCCCGCGCGCCCGAAGAACTGCGTCGACACGCCGGATGCCATCGCGTTCGCTTCAAGGGATTCGCGGACGGCGGCGTATTCCGGCTTGTCCTGCGCCATTTTCGGGGCGCTGATGACAAACGTGTCGCCATCGCCGACGCAGTTGAGGTCGACAAGCAGCTTCATCGTCTGCACTTCGACGTGCTGTGCGCCGTAGCTCTTTGCGCCGCGGCTGCCCGTCTCCTGATGATCAAAGAGGATGAACGCCGTCTTTTCGCGCGCTTCAGGGGACAGGCGCTGCATCGTCTCCAGCAGGGCGGCAATGCCGGATGTGTTGTCATTGACGTTATGCTTGTTCGCCGCGCCGAACATCATCAGCAGCATCAGCGCCAGATAGGCAAAAAAGAACGTCAGAATCAGCAAATCGCCGCTCTTTGTCGCCAGCCCGACCACCGTGCCAATCAGCAGGGAAATCAGCAGCATTCCCAGCAGCACCGCGCCCTGCGCGAGGATATACACCGGGAAATTCCGGGGAATGCGCAAATCAGGTATGCCGATGGTCGCCGCCGTATCGTAGTGGGCGCTGATGAGCAGTTCGGCATTTTGAGGGTCACCGGCGACGATGTTGCGGTGGCGCAGCTTGTCCTTTCGGTTCATGCCGTCCACATAGGGGCGATACCCCATTTCGCGCATCTTCGCCATCACCCACTTCTCGAACGCCCGCTTCTGCGCCGTCGTTTTGCGGATGGGGAACTGCGCATCGATTTCTTCGCGTATGGTCATGCTTGCTCCTTCCCGACGACCTGCCGGAGGACGGCTTCCACCGTGTCCGCCACGCCCTGCAGGGTGATTTCGTCGTACGTCGTGTCATGTTTGGTATGAATTTTGCTGCAGTACCAGCCTACATGCTTTTTCTTGCGGCAGGCGCAGATGCCCACGCCGAGCTTGAAGTGCTTCTGGTCGGAGGAGAAATTGCACTTCTCCATGTTGCCAAGGACGACCGGAATGCCGCTGCTTTTCCGCGCCGTCTCGCCCAGTGCCGGATACTTCTCCCGCGCCGCTTTCGGCACAAGCATCAGCATGGCTTCCCCCACGCCGATGCAGTCCATGTTCAGCACAAGTGTCTCTTTTGCCGCCTGCTTATGCGCTTTCGCCAGCCCCGATGCGCCGAGCAGCCCCTTCTCCTCGTTGTCGAACAGCACAAACGCAATCTCCTCCGGCTTTTCCGCCGCGAACGATTCCATCAGCGCCAGCACCCCCGCACACGCCCGACGTGTTGTCATTGACGTTGTGCGGATTCGGCACGCCCGCCAGCAGCAGATACATCATCAGGCAGTACAGCCCAATCAGCGTCGCTTCCGTGCAGAAGATGCTGCCCGTGAGCTTTTTCACAATCCCCGTCGGTATGAAAATGAACACCACCATCACCAGCGCAATCAGCGCCTGAACGAGGTAAAACATCGGGCGATTCATGGGCAGCATGAGATTCGGCAGCCCGACGGTTGCGGGCGTGTCGTAATGCGCCGTAACAAGCACTTTCGCCTTGTCCACATCGCCCACGACGATATTGCGGTTCGTGCAGATTGCCTTGTTTTCCTCCATCCTCGCCGCATAGCCCATTTCCTGCGCCTTTTGCAGCACATACTGGCGGAACTGCGCCTTTTGTACCTTGCTTTTGCGCACCGGAAACCGCGCATTGACCTCCTGCATCCAGCGATTCGTATTCACTTTTCCTGCTCCTTTTCCGTGTACGGCACGACCTCCACCACCGTCAGCGTGTCTCCCTCGACGACAAAGCGAATATCCACCTCGCCATACGGCACGCCGTACACGCGCTTTCCGTCATGCTGATACGCCGGGCGCGGGTCTTGCGCGAGCAAGCCCATCACGGCGGGCAGGTTCTGCTTGGGAACATACTTTTTGAGCTTCTCCGGAAAATCCACCGTCAGGCGATGGCGTTCGGTCTGCTCGGTGAACCCGCCGACCGCGTCCGGCACGCTGTCCACATACGGCAGGTACGGCTTGATGTCCACAATTGGCGTGCCGTCCATCAAATCCGCGCCGGAGACGACGAGCGTGATGCGCCCGTTCTCCTCCTCCATGCGAATCAAGCGGACAACCGTCAGACCGATGCGGTTCGGGCGGAACGGCGAGCGCGTCGCGAACACGCCCAATCGGGTATTGCCGCCCAGCCGCGGCGGACGCACAGTCGGCCGCCAATCATCCTGCTGCGCGCGGTCGAACTCCCAGAGCAGCCACAGGTGGGAGTAATCCTCAATGCCGCGGAACGCCTCGCGGACGCTGTACTTTTCCGCCATCACGACGCGGGAAATCACCTCCGGCACAAGCCCCGACTGCCGCGGCACGCCGAATTTCTCCCGAAAGCCGTTTTCGATTCGTGCAATGATTCCCATCCAGATTCCTCCCCTTTTCCATACGGGATAAGTATAGCCCACCCGCGCCCTCCCGTCAAGGGGCGGAAGCAGAAAGGAATTTCTGTCAGTTTTTCTTGATGGCAAGAGGATTTTTCTTGGTTGATGGAGAATTATATTCGCAGGATTTCGCGCCTGCGGGCGCGAGGAGGGGGCTTTCCGATCGCCCCCTCCACCCCTTCGGTGCCCTTCCATCTAACGGTGTGGTTATGCTTATAAAAAGGAACCGAAGGCACACCAACTAAAAAACTTTCGGCAAAAATTTAGTAGGAAGTTGGCGACGGGCGAAGGAGTCCAGAGGGCGACCGCAGACTTCATCTGTTCTCATTGCCCTCTGGTTGCCGCAATAAAGACCAGTATTGATAAAGAAGTCAACTTTGCTCCCCGCAAATAAAATAAAAGGAAAGAAGATTGCAAGGAGGTGAATCCCCTTGGTAGAAGCCCGCCACATTACGATGGATTTCCGCATCGACCAGAACCGCACCACCAACCTCAAGGAGTTTGTCGTCGACGCCCTCCACCGCCAGACGCATACCACCACCTTCCGCGCCCTCGATGATGTGTCCTTCACCGCCGAAAAGGGCAGTGTCACCGGGCTGATTGGCCATAACGGCGCGGGAAAATCCACCCTGCTCAAAATCATCAGCGGCATTTACCCGCCCACCAGCGGCAGCGTCACCCTGCAAGGCACGCTCGTTCCCATGCTCGAACTCGGCAGCGGCTTCGACGCGGAACTCACCGGGCGGGAGAATATCTTCCTCAACGGCGCAATTCTTGGCTACCCGAAGGATTTTCTGCACGACAAAGCGCCGGAAATCATTGCGTACAGCGAACTCGATCGTTTCATCGACCGCCCGCTGAAAACGTACTCGTCCGGAATGCTCGCGCGGCTGGCGTTCTCCATCGCCACCGTCGTTCAGCCTGATATTCTGATTGTGGACGAAATTCTTGCCGTCGGCGACGAGCGCTTCCAGCGCAAGAGCCGCGCGCGGATGCTTGAGCTCATGTCCGGCGGCGCGACAGTGCTGTTTGTCAGCCATAATTTAAGCCAGATTCGCGAACTCTGCGACCGCGTGATTTGGCTGGAGCACGGTAGAATCCGCGCGCAGGGCGACGCAAAGTCCCTGTGCGACGCATACGAAAGGGAGGCAGCCCCATGAGTGAGCAGACGCCGCGCCGGCGCCGGGCTGACCGGGTGTATACGCCGGAGGAAAACGAAGCCGCGCCCTGCCGCCGCCGCATGAATGCGGACGAACCCCCGCGCCGACGCCGAACGCGCGAGTATTATTCGCCTGAGGAGTTCATCCCGTACCCTGCGGCGGATTCGTTCGACACCATGCCGCCAGACATCCCGTTCGATGTGCCTCCGGACACGCCGTCCGCGCCCCCGAAACGGAAATTCCGTCTGCCGCCGCTGAGCGAATCGCTGCGCAGGACGATGCAGCTGCTCCGTTCTGCGCGCCCGGATTTCCCCTTCCGCCGTCCGCATGGGGTCGGCGACTTGCTAAACATGCTGCTGGATGCGCTGCTGTGGGTGCCAAAACTGATAGTACATTTGACGCTGTATGCCTGCCGTTACCTGCGCGCATCCGTCCGCTATGCCGTGGAGGGCGCAACGCCGCTCTGGCAGGCGTTTCTGCTCCGCCCGTACAGCTGGGCGGGGTTCTATCTGCTGCTTGGGGGGCTGGCATTCGCCGGTGTTCATCTGATGTCGCGCGGGTCAACGGGCGCATCGTTCGCCGGGTTCGTGCTGCTGCTCGCGCCGCTGGCGTGGGGCATCGTGCTGGGCTGGGCGGCGGCGAACGCGCTGCACCGGCACTGCTTCTTCTCCCGGTGGACGTTCGTCGCGCTGGAAATGCTGTGCGCCATCGGCATTGCGGGCGCTGCGCTGGGCTATCCCATTGCGCTGCTTGCGTCGGCGCCGCTGCCGCTGTGGATGCTCGCGGGCGCTCTGCTCCTGCGCCGCACGACGCTGCGCTCCTTCTCCCCTGCCGCCATCGTCGATTTCTTCCAGCGCCTGAAGCCGCGCTGGGAACTGCGGCGAATCGGGCTGCACACGGCAGCGACCGTCAGCTACACTGCACCCGTCAAACACAATCGCTTCTTTATTGAGTTGCAATGTACGCATCCGAGCACGGGGAATGCGCTGATTTTGTTTCATACGTCCACCATTGAACCGGCGCTGGGGCAGAAGGTGCATGTGATTCTGCATCCGACGGAGGAAGACATATATGAAGTGGACTTGACGACGAGCATTCCGCGGGTGAAGATTCGCAAGAATGACTTGTGGCGGAATAGGGAATAAGATAGCATCGGAGGTATCACCATGGAATCATCCCTCAACATTCAGAAAATCGTCAAGCCCTCCTTTGCCGTCATCGGCATCGAAGGCTCGACAGACGACGGCGAAGGCTTCATCCCCATGCTCTGGTCGGACGCAAACGCCCACTTCGACGAAGTCTCCCCCGTCGCCAGCCGCGACGAAAACGGCGCGCTGCTCGGCATTTGGGGCGTGATGAGCGACGAAACCCGTTCGTTCCTGCCGTGGACAGACGGCTTCTCGCACGGGTTGTACCTCGCGGGCGTGGAATGTCCCATCGACGCGGAAGTGCCGGACGGATGGACGAAGTGGGTCGTGCCGGGGTATGAGTACCTTGCCATAGAGAATCGCCGCGCGGACACATTCAGCCGCATGGTCGATTACTTCCGCGAAAACGGCTTGAAGCTCGTCGGCGCGGTGCAGGAATTCACCGACCCGAAAACGCAGCAGGAGTATCTGTACTTCCCGATTCGGGCATTATGACAGCTTGACGCATTCCCAAACGGATGCTATAATACCCCATGAATCTGATGCAGAGGTGAACATGATGGCAGAAGAATGTACGCATGACTGCTCCTCGTGCGGGAGCGCGTGCGCATCGCGGCAGAAGCCGCAGAGTTTGCTTGCCCCGGCAAACGCGGGCAGCCGGGTGAAGAAGGTCATCGGCGTTGTCAGCGGCAAAGGCGGCGTGGGAAAATCACTGGTGACGGGTCTGCTCGCGTGCGAAACGGCGCGGCGCGGGAAAATCGCCGGGGTGCTGGATGCGGACATCACCGGGCCGAGTATGCCGCGCATTCTGGGCATCCGCGACAAGGCGGTCGGCAATGAGCTGGGCATCCTGCCGCAGGAAGCTGAAAACGGCGTGAAGGTTATGTCCATCAACCTGCTGCTGGAGCACGACACCGACCCCGTTATCTGGCGCGGCAGCCTGATTGCGGGCACGGTCAAGCAGTTCTGGACGGATGTGTGCTGGGGGGATGTGGACTGCCTGTATGTGGACATGCCGCCGGGAACGGGCGACGTGCCGCTGACGGTGTTCCAATCGCTGCCGGTGGATGGCATCGTGATTGTCTTAAGCCCGCAGGAGCTGGTTGGCATGATTGTGGAGAAAGCCGTCAAAATGGCGCAGATGATGAACGTCCCCGTGCTGGGCTTGGTGGAAAACATGGCGTACATGACCTGCCCGGACTGCGGCAAGCGCCTGTATCCCTTCGGCGAAGGGCGCACGGCGGATGTCGCAAAGCAGTATGGACTGCCGATGCTGGCGCAATTGCCGATTCAGCCCGAACTTGCCAAGAAGTGCGACGAAGGCCGCTTGATGGACATTCAGCTGCCGGAAATGGGCAAAGCAGTGGATGCCGTGCTGAAATGCAAGGTTCGCAAGCATGAATAATTCAATCCCGTCGGAATCCTCCGGCGGGGTTTTTCATATCGAAACGGTTTTCGCAGCAGGAAAATCCGGCGCCCATGTCGAATAATAGTTGATTCAGCGGAACAAATCCGCGTTTTTCTCCGTCTAATCCAGCGGAAAGGGAGGAAAAGCGCCGCTTGTTTCGTTATATCATTGGAAGGCGCGGGCTTTTCGCCACTTTCCGGCAGGGGAAGTGCAATTTAGCCCTTGCACACTGCCCGATAAATGTGTACAATATAGATGGGCGATTGCCCATACGCCTCTTTCCGGCAAATCCGGCAGGAGGATAACGCTTGCTCCGCTCGCCCTGAGTGTGAAGGAAGGGAATTATCATCATGAAGAATCATGCCGCTGCAACTGTTCGCAACCGCATTCTCAAGGGTGCTGCCCTGTGCGGTGTTTTGGCGCTGTCCATGACGCTGACGGGCTGCTTTGTGCCGCCGGACGACCTGTCGGGCGACCTGTCCAATCAGGGTGTTGTTTACAATACGGTTGCTGTCACAGCGCCCCCGCGCACCGCCACGCCCACTCCTTCGCCCACGCCGACGGTTGAATCCGTTTTCAATTTCGGCACGAACACCGTCATGCCGACGACACAGCCAGGCGTGATTACGTCCAACGGCATTGTCACCGTGGTGACCACGCCGCCCGGCAGCATCGCCACCACCGCGCGGCCGACAAGCTCCATCAGGCCTGCAATCATCGCAATCATGGTGTAGCCCAAGCCTTGAATGGAGAAGCGCACAATGTTCACAAACAAAAGCGGAATATACAGCACACTGTTGATAATCAGGAACTGCTGCGCCATGTCGATGACCAGCTGGCGGTCGGCGCTGTCCTGACTGATGAACAAGCCCACCATCGGCTTGCCGAAGAAGTAAATCACCACAAACGCGAGGACGCAGTAGACACAGCCGATGATGGAGGATGCTTTCAAGCCCTGATTGATGCGGTCGAGTCTCTTCGCGCCGACGTTCTGCCCGGCGAAAGTTGCCATCGTCGAGGCGAGCGCATCAAACACGCAGCAGAAGAACATGCTCAGCTTGCCGCCCGCCGTGACCGCCGCGACTGCAATCGTGCCGATGCCGTTAACGGCATATGTCACCGTCAGAGAGCCAATCGCCGTGATGGAATACTGCAGGCCGAACGGGATGCCCATTGCCAGCAGGCGACGGACAAACGGCGCACGGATGCGCTTGTCCTCCGGCTGCATTTTGAGGATGGTGAATCGCTTGCGGATGACCAGCAGACACCAGAGGCCGCTGATGAGCTGGCTGATGACGGTCGCCCATGCCGCACCCTCCACGCCCATGTGGAACGCAAGGATGAACGTGTAGTCCAGCACGATGTTGAGCAGCGCAGCAATCGTGATGGCGATAACAGGCGTTTTGCTGTCGCCCAGCGAGCGCATCACGCCGCCGCACATGTTGTACAGCACCGTAACCGGAATCGCGAAGAAAACCGGCTGGATATAGGCGACCGACAGCGGCAGAATATCCTCCGGCGTGTTCAGCATCCGCAGGAGCTGCGGCGCAAAGAAGCCGGTTAGCAGCCCCATCAGCACAGAAATCACCGCGCACAGGTACACGGAGTGCATCACATAGCGGCGCATTTCCGTCTCGTCCTTCGCGCCGAACGCCTGCGCAATCGGAATCGCGAAGCCGGAGCAGATGCCCATGCAGAAGCCGTTGATGAGGAAGTTCAGCGATCCGGTATCGCCCACCGCCGCCAGCGCCTCCGTGCCCAGCACGCCGCCGACGACCATGGTATCCATGAAGCTGTACAGCTGCTGGAACAGGAAGCCGCCCAGCAGCGGCAGGGAGAATGTCAGAATCAGTTTCAGAGGCGAGCCCTGCGTCATGTCACGGGTCACGTTTTTCTGCGCCATGTGGATGTCCTTTCGTTGATGCAGGATGGGGGGGAAAATCACGTTTCATTGTCTCCTATGGGGAACGCCTATTTATAGCACGTTTTTCGTCGGTTTTCAAGGGGTTTTGACAGGAATTTTTACGTCTTTTTTCCCCGTGTTTTTCGGACGAAAAGACGCCATTTTTCACGGCCGAAAGCGGTCATGTAACCGTTATGGTGTAACCTATGTGACGGGATATGAAAATTCAATCGTATGCTATTGACATCATGCGATTGATTTGCTATAATCACCCCTGTTTCCAATGAAAACATCAGCAAGGAGGTGTCCCATGGACAAGGAATTGGCAGGATTCGGCTGGTACATCAAGCGCATTGACAACGCCCTCGCCCGCGAAGCCTGTCGGAATGTCCAATCCCACAACCTGACGATGCAGCAAAGTCATCTGCTTTTCGTGCTGTCCGACGCGGAGAATCACACACGGACACTCAAGGAGTTAGAGAGCATTTTCGGCTGCGCGCAGTCCACACTGGCGGGACTGGTGACGCGGCTGGAGAAGAAAGGGCTGGTGGAAGGCTTCACCGACCCGCGCGACCGGCGCATCAAGCATGTTCGCCTGACAGAAAGCGGCGCGGAAATGCGGCAGACGTGCCACAAGGACATTCTGCAATCCGAAAAGCGAATGTCCGCCGGAATGACAGAGGAAGAAAAGCAACTGTTCCTGCAATGCCTGCAAAAGGTCTATGAAAATCTGAAGGACGACATGGACGAAACAGAGCATTGCCACAACAATTACCATAATAATGAAGGAAAGGAATGATTTCATGCTGAAAACACTATCTGCGCAGATTAAGCAGTACAAGAAATCAACGATTCTCACGCCGATTTTTGCCGCGCTGGAAGTCGTCATGGAAGTGCTGATTCCCATGGCGATGGCGCGCTTGGTGAAGTATGGCATTGAGGGCGGCGACACCGGCGCGATTTACCGCTACGGCTTCCTGATGATGGCAATGGCCATGCTGTCGTTGGTTTTCGGTTCCGTCTGCGCACACACAGCGTCCCACGCCTCCACCGGCTTTGCCGCGAACCTGCGCGACGGCATGTACCGCAACATCCAGCGCTTCTCGTTCGCCAACATCGACAAATACTCCACCGCTGGTTTGGTCACGCGCATGACCACCGACGTGACCAACGTTCAAAATGCCTTCCAGATGATTACGCGCATTGCGGTTCGTTCGCCGCTGACGCTGATTTTCTCGATGATCGCGGCATTCCTCATCAACCCGGAGCTGGCGGGCGTGTTCCTGATTCCGCTGGTGCTGCTGGGCGTTGTGCTGGGGCTGATTATCAAGCGCGCGACGCACCTGTTCGATCAGGTGTTCAAGAAGTACGACGACCTGAACGCCTCCGTGCAGGAGAACGTCTCCGGCATCCGCGTCGTCAAAGCGTTTGTGCGCGAGGACTTCGAGGACAAGAAGTTCGGCAAAGCGGCGACGAACGTCTACAACCTGTTCGTCAAGGCGGAACGCATCATCGCTTTCAACAGCCCCGTCATGATGCTGACCATCTACGGCTCGGTGATGGCGCTGAGCTGGCTGGGCGCGTCGCTGGTCACGGGCGGTTCGCTCGATGTGGGCGACCTGACCGCCATGTTCACCTACGTCATGAACATGCTGATGAACCTGATGATGCTGTCGATGATTTTCGTCATGCTGACCATGTCCGCGGCGTCTGCCCGCCGTATCGTGGAAGTGCTGAACGAGGAGCCTTCGCTGTCGAACCCCGAACAGCCGCTGGAAACGGTCAAGGACGGTTCTATCGACTTCAACCACGTCATGTTCAAGTACCATGCTGACGGCCATGGCGACCCCATCCTGAACGATGTTGATTTGCACATCAAGTCCGGCGAGACGGTGGGCATCATCGGCGGCACGGGCTGCGGCAAATCGACGCTCGTCAGCCTGATTTCCCGCCTATACGACGCAACCGAGGGCTCGGTGGAAGTCGGCGGCGTGGACGTGCGCAAGTACGACATGGAAGCCCTGCGCAATCAGGTTGCTGTGGTGCTGCAGAAGAACGTGCTGTTCTCCGGCTCGATTCTGGAAAACCTGCGCTGGGGCAATGAAAACGCCACGCTGGAAGAATGCAGGGAAGTCTGCGCGCAGGCTTGCGCGGACGAGTTCATCGACCGGATGCCCGACGGCTACGATACGCACATCGAGCAGGGCGGCACGAACGTCTCCGGCGGACAGAAGCAGCGCCTGTGCATCGCCCGCGCATTGCTCAAAAAGCCGCGCGTGCTGATTCTGGACGACTCCACCTCCGCCGTTGACACCGCGACGGACGCGAAAATCCGCCGCGCGTTTGCCCAGCGCATCCCCGGCACGACGAAAATCATCATTGCGCAGCGCATTTCCTCCGTGCAGGACGCTGACCGCATTATCGTGATGGACAACGGCCGCGTGGAAGCATTCGACACGCATGAAAACCTGCTGAAGAAGTCCGACCTGTACCGCGAGATTTATGAGACGCAGACCTCCGGCGGCGGCGACTTCGACAGCCCCGATCAGATGAAGGGTGGTGACGCGCAATGATGGGAGGCCCTCGTCGCAGAGGCGCTCCGATGCCCCGCATGTCCATCAAGGGGCAGGGACACATCCTCAAGCGCCTGATGAAAATCGTTTTTGAAAACTATCTGTGGCAGTTCATTGCCGTCATCGTCTGCATCGTGGTGACGGCGTATGCCACCATTCAGTCCAGCACGTTCACGCGGGATCTGGTGGACGTGTACATCGTCGGCATTCAAAAAGGCACCAAGACGATGGGCGATTTGGCGAATGCCATGATTCCGCTGGGCTGCATCCTCGCGCTGGGCGTTGCCGCCAGTTACATCCGCCAGCGCCTGATGGTCAGCGTCGGCCAGGGCACGATGCTCAAAATCCGCACGGACTTGTTCACGCACATGGAGTCCCTGCCGATCCGCTACTTTGACACGCACTCGCACGGCGACATCATGTCCATCTACACCAACGACGTGGACACCCTGCGCCAGCTCATCAGCCAGAGCATCCCGGAGATCATCAACAGCGCGATTTCCGTCGTCATGGTGTTCTTCGCCATGCTGAACAATTCGTGGATTATGACGATTCTCTCGCTCATCCTGCTGACGTTCCAGATGCTGGCGTCCGCCAAACTCGCGAAACTGTCCGGCAAGCACTTTGTCGCGCAGCAGGCGAATTTGGGCCGCGTCAACGGCTTCATTGAGGAAATGATGACCGGGCAGAAAGTCGTCAAGGTGTTCTGCCACGAGGAAAAGGCGATTGAGCAGTTTGACGAGCTGAACGAGCAGCTGCGCACATCAGCCCACGAAGCGAACCGCTGGGCGAACACCCTTGGCCCTATCAACAACAACTTGGGACACATCTCCTACGTTATCTGCGCGATGGTGGGTTCGGCGCTGTCCATCGCAACGGGCGGCACGCTGATGTCCACGGGACGTCTGGTGGCGTTTCTGACGCTGAACCGCAACTTCTCCCAGCCGATTTCGCAGATTACCCAGCAGCTCAACTCCATCATCATGGCGCTGGCGGGCGCTGAGCGCGTGTTCAACCTGCTGGATGAAGCGCCGGAAGCCGACAATGGCTATGTGGAGCTGGTGAACGCGAAGGAAGCGCCCGACGGCACGATTACCGAGACGACCGAGCGCACCGGGCTGTGGGCATGGAAGCATCCGCACACGGCGGACGGCAGCGTCAGCTATCGCAAGCTGTCCGGCGGCGTGACGTTTGATCACGTTGATTTCGGCTACACGCCCGAAAAGACGGTGCTGCACGACATCACCATGTACGCCATGCCAGGACAGAAGATTGCCTTCGTCGGCGGCACGGGCGCGGGCAAAACCACCATCACGAACCTGATTAACCGCTTCTACGACATTCAGGACGGCAAAATCCGCTACGACGACATCAACATCAACAAGATTCGCAAGGCGGATTTGCGCCGCAGCCTCGGCATGGTGCTGCAGGACACGCACCTGTTCACCGGCACGGTGCTGGACAACATCCGCTACGGCCGCTTGGACGCGACGGACGCGGCGTGCATGGAAGCCGCGAAGCTCGCCAACGCGGACGAGTTCATCCGCAAGCTGCCCGACGGCTACAATACGATGCTGACGGGCGACGGCGCGAACCTCTCGCAGGGGCAGCGGCAATTGCTGTCCATCGCCCGCGCCGCGGTTGCCGATCCGCCCGCGCTGATTCTGGACGAAGCGACATCCTCCATCGACACGCGCACCGAAACGCTGGTGCAGCGCGGCATGGACGCTCTGATGAAGGGGCGCACGACGTTCGTGATTGCGCACCGCCTGTCCACGGTCAAGAACAGCGACTGCATCATGGTCTTGGAGCAGGGCCGCATCATCGAGCGCGGCACGCATGACCAGCTGATTGCGCAGAAGGGCCGGTACTACACGCTGTACACCGGGAATGCGATTGGGGAATAATTGAGGATATAGAAAGCGCGCCTGCTTCCACACAATCGGAAGCAGGCGCGTAATTTATAGAGGAATGTTATTCAACCTCGCCATAGAGGTAGGCTCTCGCCGTCTCGTCGCCCGTGTGGCAGAGGTACAGCCCGTCGTGCGTCTGGATGAGGTAGAAGCCGCGCCAGTAGAAGCCGCACATGGTGTCCTCGGCGAAGAAAGGCAGCTTGTCAATGCCGCGCGGTTCGCTGAACTGGCTGTTTTCCTCGTCGTACTCCATGACCCACACCGTATTGTCATGCACGAAGTACATCGCCGTGTTGTCCTTGTTGGGGGCATAGGCGTAGTAAGCATCGTGCGTCACATAGTCGCCCAGCGTGACGTCATAATCAGGAATCGGCTGAAGGGTCAGCGTGTTGACCCAATTATGCACGGCCTTCGTCGCTTCGCCAGATGACAAGTCCACCGTCGTCAGCACCTTGCCGTCGTACAGCGTGCGCTCATACTTCGAGCTTGTGCCGCTCCATTGGAAAATGCCGGGCATGTCCGTCAGAAGGTGGCTGTTTTCGTCGTCCTCCAGCGCAAATTCCATCATTTCGCCCTTGCCCGTATTCACGTCGAACCGGACAATCTGGTATTCGTCCGTCTTGTCCTTCGCGATGACGTACAGCCCGTTTTCCGCGTCGTACACTGCCTGTTCGACCGTCACGTCGTACAAGTCCTTTGCAATCGGAAACTTCTTCCACCCCATCTGCGGCACGGTGCTGTAATCGAGTTCCGTGACCATCTGCATCCGCACCATCGTGTCATCCGTCGGGGGAACAAAGCTGTACAGCCGCCCTTCGTTCGCGCTGAACAGCACCAGTTCCGCGCCGCCGGACAGGAGCATCACCTGCCCGTAATAGCCGCTCTGTTTCAGCGCTTCCGACCAGATGATGTCTTCCAGATTGCAGACGACTTCCGGCTCATATTCGGGGTCATCGACGCGCAGCAGCTGACTGCCGCTGATGAAGAAGAGTTCGTCTTCAAACGGCAGTGCGCTGGTCACGTCCGTGCGGTAACGGCTGCCGATGCCGTGCGTCCAGTCCATGGCGTGGTCGGCAGATTCGGCGAAGGCGGGCATCACGCCCAGCGTCAGCACCAGCAGGAGGGACAGGAATGCCATTCGGAGGTTGTGTTTCATGGGGAGGCTCCTTTCTTTGGTTGAGCGGTTATTGTGCGGATTGAGGCACACGCGACATATCGCAAACATACAGCGTATCTCCATGTGTCATATAATAGTAATTCCCTTTCCAGAAGAATCCGTATGCTGCATGATATGCTTCTTCCGGCAGTCGGTCAAAACCTCTCGCAGTTGTCGTTCCATCTGTATACCAAGCAATGTCATCATGTAGGAAGAAGAATCGACCGCTTTCAGCATCCACTGCAAGCGCAGTGCAGCTTGGATTATAGTGATATACTCCCAAATCCAAATCGTATTCTTTTTGATTCTCTAAGCCCAGATTTGCAAAAGCAAAAACCGTTTGTTCAGGTTCAAATGTTTCCGGATTATATACCAAAACTGCACGTTCATCCAGATAATAACTGGTATCTCCCTTCCATTCCCAATGTCCATCATTTCGCATGATTAGGAGTGTAGATGCCCATTCGGGGTTTTCTTGCCACGAAACAATTTGAGTTGTGGCAAGAACGTTTCCAAGTAGTTTTCCTTTCCCATTTTCTAACGAAAAGCAGAAAAATCCTGCTTTCGTATTTTGCGAAGTTCCATATATACCACGCATGTAAATTTTTTCGCCAATCTTCGCAATTCTGCCATAGCTATAATAAGGTTTGAAAACCCGCTCACTTCCGTCGGTACTCTCCCGGTTTACGCCTTCAACATCATCAAAATCAAGTTCCGCACATAATACCGGGGTTGCTTCGCCATCCACAAAGTCAATCCGAAAGACTTTGTGCATCCCCTGCGCAAAGATATACAGCGCATCTCCGTCCGTGAACAGGTACGCCGTTAAAACGATATGCCCATAATAGTTATCCTCTGCATAATAAGGCTGTTCCTCCTCTGGAAGCAGCTTCTTTAATTGCATAACCTCTTCCGGCTTTGATTCCGGATCATGACATTTTAACAGCAGGCGACCATAGACAAAGTACAATTCGTCTTTGTAAACTTGCGTGGAAAGTACCCTTACTTGTCCTTCCCATGCTTCCCACTGCTGGAACTCATCCCCCCACTTCCAAAACTCCTCCGCCGCGAGCGCGCTTCCGGCGTTCAGCAGCGTCAGCAGAACCAGCAGCAGGGCGGTCAGCCGTTTCCATCGGGTCGTCATCGTGTTTCGCTCCTTCCGTGTCTCGTCGGGCGCGTCCGAACCATCTTTCGGGCGCTTTCACCTATTAAGACGCTGCAAAGGGGCAAAACGGGACATCATTCTGCAAAAATTTTTTTCACGCTCTGCGCCACCAGCACCGCTTCGTCCGCCGGCAGCCCGATGCTCGTCACGCGCAGCATCCGCTTCCCCTCCGCCCAGATGATGCTCACCTCGTGCGTGTCCTCGGTCTGGCGGTCAATCAGGTAGCCCGGCACGCTGTGCAGATAAATCGTCAGCACCCGCGCATCCGCCGCGCGGACGTTCCAGCCGTCAAGGTTGTCCTGCTCCTCAAAGCGCAGGGAGCGTGTCTCGTCGGCATAGTAGGCTTCGCTGTGCACCTGGTCGCCGCGCGTCGTTTCGCAGCGCACCAGCGGCAGATCATCCGGCAGGAACGTCGGGAAGAACAGCCCCTCCCAGCCGTCCGGCACGTCCATGCGCGGCACGTTCGCTGTCTGCTCCTCCTTCGCGGGTTTCATGCCGACGTGCGCCATGCCCGTTTCGGGGTTGATGGACAGCACCAATTGGAGGATTTGCTCGCGAAACGCCTCAGAATTCGCCAGCGCAATCGGGAACGCAATCCCGACCGCCACAATCAGGCACGCCGCGACGCGCATCACGCGGTCAAGCATATGCAGGACAGTCCGGCGCTTCTGCCGCTTCGCCTTGCGGTCGATTTTCGCCATTGCCCGCGCAAACGCCGCGTCCGCCAGCTTCTCTTCGTCCGCCGTCAGCGGCTGTTCGTCCTGCCAAAGTCCACTGCGGATGAGGGCGTCAATCTGCTCATCCGACACATGCTGATTCTTTTCGTTCATGCTGCTTCCTCCTCTCAAAACAGTTTCTCGCGCAGTCTGCCCCGCGCGCGGTGGAGATACTGCCGGATGCTGCCCGGCGACAAGCCCGTTTCGGCGGCGATTTCCGCGTCCGTGCGGTTTTCCAGCACTTTCAGGCGCAGCACCTGCTGCTCTTTCTCCGGCAGCTCCGCGATTGCCCTGCGTACTGCCGCCATCGTCTCCCGCATCAGCACCTTCTCTTCCAGCGCCGCCGGGTCGGGATAAAGCGCGAGCGCCTCGTCCCCGTCGCGCAGGAACCGCCCGCACTGCCGCTGCTTGCGCCGCAGTTCGTCCATCGCGGTGTTTCGCACAACTGCCAGCACATACGCGCGTTCCTGCTCCTCCGTCAGCGTGCGCAGCAGGTCGATTTTCTCCATCAGCGCCACGAGGCTGTCCGACACAATGTCCTCCACCGCCGCGCTGTCAGCGGCATAGCACTTCGCCAAGCGAATCATGCTGATGCGGTGGCGCTGATAGCACGCCGCGAGGAACTGCCGTTCGTCATCCGCCTGAGCCACCCGCATCCCGCCTTTCGGATGTTGTTTCTCTTGCATCTGCTTCCAGTATAGCATACGCATATCGGATTCCGCAAGATTCAGGCAAATTTTTTCCGAAAAAAAGGCAAATTTGTGCTTGACGAAACCTATAGGAATAGCGTATAATGCCGTCATTCTTCCTCCTGACTTTATCGGGAGGAAAGACACGAAAAGGAGGCGCTGGTTATGCGCATTGCCAAGTCCGTCGCTGAACTGATCGGCCGCACGCCGATGCTTGAACTCACTCACTTTGAGCAGATGCACTGTCTGAACGCGCATCTGCTGGCGAAGGTCGAATCCTTCAACCCCGGCGGCAGCGTGAAAGACCGCATTGCGCTGGGCATGGTGGAGGCCGCGGAAAAGGCGGGCAAGCTGCTCCCCGGCGGCACGATTATTGAGCCTACCAGCGGCAACACCGGCATCGGGCTGGCGATGGTCGCCGCCGCGCGCGGATATACCGCCATCATCGTCATGCCGGACAGCATGAGCGTCGAGCGCCGTCAGCTGATGCTGGCGTATGGCGCGAAGCTCGTCCTCACCCCCGGCAAGCTCGGCATGAAGGGCGCGGTTGACAAGGCGAATGAACTCGCCGCCGAAACCCCGAACGCGATTGTCGTCGGGCAGTTCGTCAACCCGGCGAACCCCGCCACCCACCGCGCCACGACTGGCCCGGAAATCTGGGCGGACACGGACGGTCAGGTGGATGTGCTCGTCGCGGGCATCGGCACGGGCGGCACGCTGACCGGCATCGGCAGCTACCTGCGTGAGAAGAACCCGGATGTGCGCATCGTCGCGGTCGAGCCGTTCTCCTCGCCCCTGCTGTCCAAGGGCGTTGCGGGCCCGCACGGCTTGATGGGCATCGGCGCGAATTTCGTGCCGGATGTGCTGAGCCGCGATTTGATTGACGAGATTATCACCGTCAAGGAGGACGACGCTTATCGCACGGGGCGTGAGCTGGCGGCACACGAGGGTGTGCTGGCGGGCATCACGTCAGGCGCGGCAGTCTGGGCGGCATCGCAAGTGGCGGCGCGTCCGGAATTCGCGGGCAAGAACATCGTCGTCATCCTGCCCGACACAGGCGAGCGGTATCTATCCACGAAGATGTTCGCCATCAACGAGTGAATCTCCTGCCTTCCCGAAAAATTGCTTTCGAGAAGGCAGTTTTTTTGCTTCTTCACGGAATCTTGGGGAGAAGAGCAGCTGGGAGGCGCGTCTGCGGACGCGCAAAGTTGCTGGCAGGGACGCTTCGCTGCCTGCGCCTTTGTTGAGTGCGTTTGAGGTGCTGGTCGCCCGCGGAACAGTTGAGGCGTTGCCCCAAACCCCACAAGGGACAGACGAGAAGGGACGAAGTCCCCCCTTGACCCTGCAAGGGGAAATTTTCCCCTTGACCCCTTTTCGCGATTGAGTTGGTCGCGCTTTCATACTTCTTCCGCGTGCGGCTTTTTTCTGCATTCCGCATTCCGAATTCCACATTATTTCCCTCTCCGCTTTGCAGGATTTTCCCCCTTCCCCCGCGAATTCTATATTATCTCTTTATCATCAGGAAAGGCAGGTCATGTCGATGATCTCACGCTATATTTTCGGCACTCCCCTTCCCACCATGGCGGTCGTCCGCGAAATTGCGCCGTCGGGCGGCGAAATTCCCCACTTCACCGTCACCAAAGCGGACGGCAGCGTCTCTTTCACTACCATACTGGGTGACGATGACCTCATCTTCGGGCTGGGCGAGAATGTCCGCGGCATCAACAAGCGCGGGCATCTTTATCGCGCGTGGAACATGGACGATTTCAGCCACACGGAGAACAAGGGCGGCATTTATTCCAGCCACAATCTGCTGCTGTTCAGCGGCGAGCAAGGTGTTTTCGGCGCGTATTTCGACGATCCCGGTGCAGTCACGTTTGATTTGGGGTATTCTGACGGCGGCAAGGCGGTCATTACGTCCGAAAACGGCAATCTGTCGGTGTATCTGATTGAAAGCACCACGCTGACAGGGCTGGTGCGCGAGTTCCGCCACCTCATCGGACGCAGCTACATTCCGCCGAAGTGGGCGATGGGCTACATCCAGAGCCGCTGGGGATACGCAAGCGAAGACGATTTGAACTTCATCGTATCCGAACACCGCAAGCGCCACATCCCGCTGGACAACGTGTGCATGGACATCGACTATATGGAGGATTTCAAGGACTTCACCTGGAATCCGGTGCATTTCCCGGATTTGAAAGCCATCAATGCGCGCATGAAGGACGAGCACATCCACCTTGTACCGATTATTGACGCGGGCATCAAGCAGCTCACTGGCGACCCGATTTACGACGAGGGTGTGCAGAAGGATTACTTCGTCAAGAAGGCGGATGGCAGCCTGTTCGTGGGCGCGGTTTGGCCGGGGCGCGCGTGCTTCCCGGATTTCCTGCGTGAGGACGTGCGGCAATGGTTCGGCGCGAAGTACCATAAGCTGATGGATACGGGCATCGAGGGCTTCTGGAACGACATGAACGAACCGGCGCTGTTTTACAGCACGGACAGTCTCGAAAACGCGTTCGAGACGGCGGAAAAGATGCGGCACGAGAATCTGGGCATTGACGGCGCGTTCAAATTGAAAGCCGCGTTCGTCAACATTGCCAACAACGCCGAGGATTACCGCCGCTTCTACCACACGGTGGATGGTCAGCCCGTACGCCACGACAAAGTGCACAACCTCTACGGCGCGATGATGACAAAATCCGCCGCTGAAGGCTTCCGCAGCTACAATCCCGACCGGCGCTATCTGCTGTTCAGCCGCTCCTCCTTCATCGGCGCGCACCGCGACGGCGGCGTGTGGCAGGGTGACAACAGCAGCTGGTGGTCGCATCTGCTGCTGAACCTGAAAATGATGCCGTCGCTGAACATGTGCGGCTTCCTGTACACGGGCGCGGACTTGGGCGGCTTCTCCTGCAACACGACGGAGGATCTGCTCCTGCGCTGGCTGGCGCTGGGCGTCTTCACCCCGCTGATGCGCAACCACACTGCGCAGCACACGCGCGATCAGGAGATTTTCCGTTTCCGCAACTGGGAGGATATGCGCAATGTCGTGTCCGTCCGCTATGCGCTGCTCCCCTACCTGTACAGCCTGCTGGTCAAGTGCGCCTGCCGGGACGAGATGATGTTCCGCCCGCTGGCGTTCGATTATCCGCAGGACAAGACCGCCATCCGCGTGGAAGATCAGCTGATGCTGGGCGACGAGTGCATGATTGCCCCGGTGGTTGAGCAGAACGCGCGCGGCCGCCATGTTTATCTGCCGGAGGACATGCTGCTGGTGCGCTTCCGATCCGGCGACGATTACACCGTGCAAACGATGCAGAGGGGGCATCACTGGCTGGATGTGCCAATGAACGAAGTGCCGCTGTTCATCCGCCGCGGGCATGTGATTCCGCTGTGCCGCAGCGCGGAATACGTCGATGCGCTGGACACGACAAAGCTGTCGCTGGTCGGCTGGCTGGAGGTCGGCTGTGCCATCACGCTGTACGAGGATGACGGCGAAAGCACGGATATCGACCTGAACGAAGGCTTGCAGCTCATCAACGTAAGCATCGACAAGGGCGTCGCGACAGCAAAATGCGCGGGCAAGACGATTGACGCGAGCAAAGTCGTCGTGTGGGAGAGATAACGATGAAGATTCTCAATTTCGGGTCGCTGAATCTGGATAACGTTTACCAAGTGCCGCACTTCCTGCAGGCGGGCGAGACAATGGCAGCGCTGTCCGAGGCGGTGCATCCCGGCGGGAAGGGGCTGAATCAGTCGCTGGCGCTGGCACGTGCGGGCGCGGATGTGTATCATGCGGGCGTCGTTGGCAACGGCAGCGAGCTGCTGACAAATCTGCTGAAAGAAAACGGCGTGCACGATGACTACCTGCTGCACCGCGACTGCACGCAGGGCAGCACAATGATTCAGGTCAGCCCCAAGGGCGAAAACTGCATCCTGCTCTTCGGGCAGTCCAACCACGCCATCACGAAGGCGCAGGTGGAAGAGACGATTGCCGCGTTTGCCCCCGGCGATTATCTGGTGCTGCAGAACGAGGTGTCCTGTCTGCCGGAGATGGTGGAAGCGGGGGCAAAGCGCGGCTTGCATGTCGTGCTGAATCCATCGCCGTTTGACGATTCGCTGCGTTCGCTGGATTACAACCAAATTCGCTGGATTTTCATCAACGAGGTCGAAGGGCATCAGATGACAGGCGAAACCGCGCCGGACGCGATCCTGTCCGCCTTGCGGGCGAAGTACCCCGCGCTGTGCGTTGTGCTGACGCTTGGGAGTGCCGGGTCGATTTGCTGCACGCCGGAGAAAACGGTTCATCAGCCAATTTTCCGCGTTCAGGCGGTGGACACGACGGCGGCGGGCGACACGTTCACGGGGTACTTCCTCGCGGCACTGACGCAAGGTCTGCCGCTGGAAACGTGCATGGCGCGGGCTGCAGCAGCATCGGCCATCAGCGTGACACGGCAGGGGGCGGCGCCGTCGATTCCGAGGGCGGAGGAAGTGGATGCGATGCTGCGCAGGGCTTGACGCTTCCTTTGAAAATGTACTTTATACTATTTCCAGATAAGAATGCGCCAAGATGCGCCGCGAATTTTTCATTCTGGCTAACGTGAATGAAACGCAGCGTAGCAGCGCTACGCTAAGTGGAATGAGCGGACGCCAGAAGGGAAAAGGCGCAAGCAGATGGCGCAGGTGAATCTGGAAATAGTATTAGGTTCGCATAACCGCATACAAAAGCCCGGATTGCCGCAGTTTTTTGTCCGCGACAATCCGGGTTTTCTATTTTTTTCTGCCAAAAGCCTTGACTCTGACGCTGCGTCATGGTTTATACTGTTCCGCAAGGAGGGAATCAGCATGATGACGGTTCATGAAGTAAGCAGACGCACAGGGGTGAGCGTCCGCACATTGCAGTATTATGACAAGATGGGGCTGCTGCCCCCGACGGCGCGCACAGAAGCGGGCTATCGGCTGTATGACGATGCGGCACTGGAACGCTTACAGCAGATTCTGCTGTTTCGCGCGCTGGCGTTTTCACTCAAAGAGATTCAGGCGATTCTGCAAAGCCCGAACTTTGACAGGAATCGGGCGTTAGACCAGCAAATCCATCTGCTCACGCTGAAAAGGGCGCATATCGACAACCTGATTACCTTCGCTCGCGGACTAAAAGAAATGGGAGGAACAAACATGGACTTTTCTGCATTTGATACGGCACAAATGGATGAATACGCCGCGCAAGCCAAAGCGCAGTGGCAGCACACGCCCGCCTATCAGGAGTACGCGAAAAAAAGCAAAGGGCGCTCCAAAGAGGCGGCGGCGGCGCTGGCGAACGGCATGATGCTGATTTTCGCGGATTTCGGCAAATGCAAGTCTGCTGACCCTGCATCCCCCGAAGCGCAAGCCTTGGTGAAGCGTCTGCAAGCGTACATCTCGGAAAACTACTATCACTGCACGCCGGAAATGCTGAACGCACTCGGCGCGATGTACAGGGCAGGCGGCTCATTCACCAAAAACATTGACAACGCGGGCGGCGAAGGCACTGCCGAATTTGCCGCGCGCGCCATTGATGCCTATTGCAGGTAATACGATTTCCAAATTCACCCGCACCATCTGTTTGCACCTTTTCCGTTGGAAATAGTATAAATCATAGATTCAGCAGCACATTCACCCGGAACACGCCGTTTTCCGTCTCGACGGTCATCTGCCCGTGGTACTTCTTCGCGACTGTCTCCACGCTCAGCAGCCCTGTGCCGAAGCCGGGGTGGCTGGTGGACAGCAGCTTTCCTTCACGGCGGGAAAGCTGCCCATCGTAGCGATTTTCGACAATCAGCCCCATCATGGCGGGCGACAGCATGTGGCAAATCACGCTGACGCGTCGCATTGTTTCGGGCAGGCGTTCGCTGGCGCGCAGGGCGTTCTCCAGCAGATTGCCCAGCACCATGCACAAATCCGCCTCGCGCATCGGCAGTTTCTCCGGCAAATTCAGCTGCCAGGCAAGTGGGATGTTCTTCTGCGCCGCCGTCGCTGCGTAGTAGCCTGCAATTGCGTCCATCGCACCATTGGCGCAGAAGGTCGCGTGCGCGTCAACGAATTCGCTCTCATACTCCTTCAAATATGCGCGCAGCTCCTCCATTTTGCCGCTCTCCGTCAGCCCGGCAATAACGTGCAGGTGCTGCCGGAAATCGTGGCGGAGGCGGCGAGTTTGTGCCATGTACTCCCGCAATTGTGCATAGCGGCGCGATTCCAATTCCAGCATCTGGTTTTCCTGAATCAGCGTCAGATTGCGCACGCTCTCCTGTGCCATGCGGTAAAACTGGTAGAGCAGCAGAAGCATCGCCATCATCGCCATCAGCAATGCCACAATGGAAACGCGCTGCATCCGGTTAACCAGCACCGTCGCCGGGTCTTGCGGCATGATGAAGATGATGAACGCGATGCAAATAGCGGGGATGGGGCTGACAACGCGCCACACGCGTTCCACCTGATATTCGCGCAGCAGCCATCTCAGCCACGGCACAGCCACCAGCGCGTAGACAATTGCCAGTAAACTTTCGATGCCGAGATTCAGCAGTACCGTGGACAGCAGGTAGATTGGCTGAACGTTCGTTACCTCGCGCCGCGCGTTCAGGCAGACGGACAGCATGAGTGCCACCGCCGCCACGGTGGCGGGGCTCAAAAAGCGAAGGATGCTTTGTGACACTGAAACATTTGGTTTCAATGCACGGCGGAAGAGCACGAACGCCAGCGCCATGAAGGGCAGCAGCAACGTGTTTGTTACCCAGCCCTGCCAGCAGCAGACAGCCGCGCCGCTCGCGCATGCCAGCAGGATGAACAGCATCGCCTGACACGCCGTTCGTTTGGGCGAAAGCAGCTGCTCCCAGACCGACATCAGCACCATGACCGCCGCCGGCAGCATAGACAAGAATTCCAGAAAGTAGCGGATGTACTGTGAAATTTCGATGGTCGTCTCCTCCCCTCCTGCGCGGATTTCGTCAGATTTCGCGCCGCATATGGCGGAACTGGTACTGCGTGAACGTTGCGAACAAGCGCCCCTTGTCTTTCTGGCGGACAGGGAACTGCGTGCCGTCGAGCATCTGGATGCAGTCATTCTCGAACCGCAGAACGGCGCTCATGTTGATGATGATGCCGCGGTTGCAGACCAAAAACCGCGGATCGGCGCAGAGCTCCTTTTCCACCTGCGCGAAGATTCCCGTTGCGCGGCATTCGCCCTCGTCGCTCATGATGCGGACGAAGTGATTCTGCGCCAGGGCGTAATACACCTTGCTGTACGGCAGGCGCATGAGTTTGCGGGCGAAACGCACCTCGATTTCCGGTTCGGGGTGCTGCAGGATGCGCAGCAGGTCATCCAGCAGCTGACGAATGCGCGCTTGCTCGAACGGTTTGAGCAGATAATCGAACGGATGCACCGGGAAAGATTGCCAGACGTACTCCTTCGAGGATGTGACGAAAACAATCGGCAGCGTCGGCGCCTGTTCGCGGAGTTTCCGTGCGGTGTCGATGCCGTTCGTGCCCTCCATGCAAATGTCGAGGAAGAGGGCATCCAGCTGCTCCGGGCTGATAGCGCTAAGCAGTGCGTCGCCGCTTTCGTAGCGGATGATGTTCGTCTGTCCCTCGGCGGTCAGCGCCTGTTGAAGACGTTCGGCGTCCTGCGGGAGATCATCGACGATGGCGATTCGCAGCAACATGCAAGGACTCCTTTCTATCTTGATAATACCACAGCGGCAGTTTTTTTGCATCCCCCATTGGCGCAGGAAAATGTGCGATTGAGGAAGAATTAGGGGGGATTGGGCTGTGTGCGGACAATATTATTTTGTCAGATGACTGGCACTGGGCAGATGCGGGGTGAAGTATGTAGCGATCAGCGGACACACGAGAATCTGCATCTACCTATTTTTCGGACGGCAACACCGCTTCCTTTGCGCGGCAGTGTTTTCCCGCTTTTCGCCCACCTGTTCACTATTTTTATGATTTTTCCACACCCGCCATCCGAATCCGTATAGAAAAAAAGCCTTGAACGTTCTCACTCTCAAGGCTTTGAAACTAAAGACCTATTTTGATACGAAATGCACACCTTGTCACCTTTCCGTTAAAATGTTTGGAAATCGTTAAATGGTGCACACCGTATTTGCAGAAGATGCTGCATACTTCTAATCCAGACATTCCGAATCACCGGCTTCTTCGTTTCCAAGATATACTTTGTATGGTTTCCCTTGATAATAATTCATAATCTGTCGTCTTAATTTCGAAGGATACAAGGGCTGCAAATTAAGCGTAGAAATATCCAGCCATCCTATGCCAACTTGATTCGTATCTCCATGAAGAACAGCATCCGGCATGTTATCAATATATTCACAAGAAAAAACCAAATCGACACGATGAAAGTTTTCGCCATGAACACCTTCCACTACAAAAAGCAATTCTTTGCACTCTATAGCAATACCTAATTCCTCTGATACTTCACGGCAAACAGCTTCATTTAGCGTTTCTTCTGCTTCTTGACCACCGCCAGGCATAATATACCATTCTTCACCAGCATCTCTGATTTTGATAGCGGCCATTTTTCCGTCTTTGATGATAAGTGCTTTTGCAGAGTTTCGAATCCTCCCCATAATATTTTCCTCCGTAATGCTTAAAAGAAAAACTGGACACCCGTTCGTATACACAAATGTATCAAAACTGGTGTCCAGTTATGGTGCGGGAAACAGGACTTGAACCTGCATGAAGTTAGCCCTCACTAGAACCTGAATCTAGCGCGTCTGCCAATTCCGCCATTCCCGCATTTGGTCAGCGTCAAAAACTCTGACAGTATTTATATTCGACGTATTTTGCAATTTTCCTGCTTGCTTTTCAAAAAAAATTTATTTTTTTGCGGATTTTTTCGGGAATCTGATTTTCGCATAGATTTGTGCTTATCATGCAGGGGAGTCACGCCCCTGTAACACAAAAATCCCCCGCTGCCAATCCAGACAGCAGGGGCAAATCCCTTAGATGCAGTGATATTCCTTGAGCAGCTTCTCGATGTCCGTGCCGGAAATCTTCTTCAGCACTTCCTTCAGCGCCAAGCGCTCCATCAGCGGCAGATCCAAGTCGGTAATCTTCTTGCCGTCGCGCAGCTGCACCGTCGCGTTCAGCAGGTCGCGGATGTCGTAGGTGCTGCCCCAGACCTCCGGAACGCCGCGGTCAACGTTCAGCAGCGTGTACACGGCAACCATCGCGGTACGCATGGAGTACTCCGTGGTGAAGATGGTGTCACGCGGCACCTCTGCGAACTGACCGAGGAACGCGAAGTTCACAGCCCCTTCCGGCACAACGTCCGGACGGTCGCCCGCTGTACGCGGCATGAAGAACGCCGTGATGTAAGGCATCATGACCGGCACCGTGTTCGCGCTGTGCTCCGCCAGTTCCTCGATTTCGCTTTCGGGTACGCCCATGTGGTACAGCCACTCCATGCAGATTTCCTTGCCGGTGCAGTCACGCATGGGCTTCTTCACATAGTCGCCGGGCTTATCGGAGAACAGACCGTACACCCACACGCACAGCTGATTCTTCGGCTGATCGCGGAACTGCTGCTGACGGTTCAGCGTCCAGGACATCAGCCAGCTGGAGTCCTTCACGGTCACGATGCCGCCGGTGACGGTATGACCGGAGAAGGGGTCGCGCTTGCAGATTTTCTGGATATACTGCGGAATCTTGTCGTCCAGCGTGGTGACGGTCGCGCTCATCCAGTTGCTCTGCTCCGGATCGTAGCAGAACTTTTCCGGACGGCCGAACGAAGCGTCCTGCGCGGCAATCTTCTTCCACAAATCCCAGCCGTTGCCGGGCTTCAGCTCCGGGTCAAAGGGCGCGGGAGTGTTCTGGCTGCCGTAGGTGCTGCTTTCGACGCAGCCGCCGTTGGTGATGAACAGCAGGTCGTTTTCGGTCAGGTCGATCACGTCGGTCTGCCCATCATGCTCCACGGTGATGGAGGACGCCTGTTTGCGCGTGGCGGTAACGTCGAAGCGAACGTCGGTCACCTTCGTGGCGTAGTGGAACTGCACGCCATGCTCCTTCAGGTACTTCTCCATCGGCAGGATGATGGATTCGTACTGATTATAGCGGGTGAAGCGCAATGCCTTGAAGTCCGGCAGACCGCCGATGTGGTGGATGAAGCGTTTGATGTAGAGCTTCATTTCCAGCGCACTGTGCCAGTTCTCGAAGGCGAACATCGTGCGCCAGTACATCCAGAAGTTGGAGGAAAACACCTCGTCGTCGAAAACATCGGTGATGCGCTTGTCATACAGCTGCTCATCCGGCGTGAAGAAAAGGTGCATGATTTCCATCGCGCCCTTGTCGGAGATGGCGAACTTGCCGTCCGTGTGGGCATCCTGCCCCTGTTTTTCGGTCGCGCGGCACAGGGAGAAGTTCGGGTCTTCCTTGTTCAGCCAGTAATACTCGTCCAGCACGCTTGCGCCTTCGGTCTCAATGGACGGGATGGAGCGGAGCAAATCCCACATGACCTCGAAGTGGTTGTCCATTTCGCGGCCGCCGCGCATCATGTAGCCGACATCATACTTCCGGCCGTCGCACGCGCCGCCGGACACCGGGTCTTTCTCGAAAATGTGGATGTGCTCGCCCTTCATCTGACCGTCGCGCACCAGATAGCATGCCGCCGTCAGGGATGCCAGACCTGCGCCGACAATATAGGCGCTCTTGTGGTCAACGCCTTCCGGCTTCTTGGGATGGGCAAAGGCTTCATAGTTGCCGCTGGAATAATACATAAGTTCGTCCTCCTTCAATCAGACGCAGTGGAGAAAAATTGTTGTTCATCCGAAGCGCGCTTCACCTCGCTTCGTGTCTGTATGATACCCCGATTTTCCCCGGAATACAATAAACAAACCGCAGCCGGTGTAAAAAAACCTGACACAAACGGCAGTTTGATAAAGGCGCCGCCGTGCAATTCGGCGGCGCGTCTGGCGATGTCTTTTCCGCCATCTGCGGCATGCAAATTCCTCGATGTACCGCCAATAAACCTTCGAAATTTGCATTTGTATCTGACGAAAAATCCATACGTTAGCCGACCACCTCATTTGTGCGGTGTTACCTTAGAATTGTACTGCATCATTTTTCCTGAGCAAAACTGTATGCCAGTTCGATCCAATCAAATAATTTCTCGTCCAAATCGGATGGACTGCTGATGACAAAATGTGTTGTCCACCGTCCCGGATACGGCTCGGTTTTTGCCGCCACCCGGTCAGATTCCAGCGGTGCGGACAGCCCCAGCGTCAGCACAAAATAGTCTTCGGGCAGTTCTGATTTCTTTTTTACCTTCAAGAAGGACACACAAGCATAAAGGTGGCGATTGCAGTATGAAATTTGGGATTTTTGCACTTTGATTCGGCTTTCAGGGAATCTGGCAAGCAGCTTTTCCTGAAAGCACTCATACAGCGGATAGACAGCTTGATGCCGGTCAAAGAAAAAAAGAGTATCTTGTAGCGTTGTGTCCATTCTGTGCCCCTCCGCAAAATTACTGTTTAATACTATTTCCAAATTCACCTGCGCCATCTGCTCGCACCTTTTCCGCACTTGCGTCCGCTCATTCCACTTAGCGTAGCGCTGCTACGCTGCGTTTCATTCGCG
>OGTB01000454.1_pt1 | contig 33760 bp, 29 predicted proteins | sample 1553611 | NCBI WGS metagenome assembly OGTB01 (sample SAMEA2580032, study PRJEB22360) | human gut metagenome | biome: human gut; feature: human-associated habitat; material: faeces | place: Denmark | collected 2008/2010 | reverse complement strand
TTGCGGCCAAGCCCCCCTCGCGCCTCTCGGCGGCCGCCCCCGCCAAGACCGGCTCGGATACGTTTTCACACCAGCGATCGAATTCGCTCTGGTAATCCATGGATTCCGCCTTCACTTCCTTATCTCTTGAATGGCCTTGATAAGCCAGGTAAAAGTATACGACAAGAACGAGCGCTCGCCGCTTGTAAACAGATTAGTACATCTTTTCCCGCTGGCTCTTGCTAATTCCTACTAAAATGGTAGTATTTCTACAGCTTGAGAGACCTGCACGTCAGGGAAACGAAACTGCTATAGTTTCAAGAGAAGCAATGAGAAGAACGCACTATCGCTTTGAGGAGTAACCGTGCTTGAATTACAAGATATCGTTTTCGAGGTTCCCCTTGCGGAAGGTTCGAGAGAAACGAAACGCATCATCGATGGTATCTCGCTTACCATCGATACCGATAAGTTCGTGGTTATCACCGGGCCGAACGGCGGCGGTAAATCCACGCTTGCCAAGCTGATCATGGGCATCGAAAAGCCCACGAACGGCAAGATCATCTTCAAAGGGCAAGATATCACGAACGCTTCGATCACCGAACGCGCACGGATGGGCGTGGGATATGGATTCCAACAACCAGCCCGCTTCAAGGGCATGAAGGTGAAGAAGCTGCTCGAATTGGCAGCAGGAAAGCGCCTGCCTATGCTCGCTTGCAACGAATACCTGAGCGAAGTGGGACTTTGTTCGGCGAATTATCTCACCCGCGAAGTCGACAAGAGCCTTTCGGGTGGCGAACTGAAGCGCATCGAGATCGCGACCGTGCTTGCGGCGAATCCCGATCTTGCCATCTATGATGAACCAGAAGCAGGCATCGATCTTTGGAGCTTCGATCGCCTCACGCAAACGTTCAAGCAGCTCTACAAACAGGAGAATGGCAAATCCATCATCATCATCTCCCATCAGGAGCGCATCATCGAACTGGCAGACGAGATCATCTGCCTGCGCGCGGGCAAGATCGAGTCACAAGGCAGCGTGGAAGAGATCCTTCCCCAACTCGGACTTTCTGCCAAAGAGAACGACTACTGTTCGTTCACCGAGCCTCCCGACCTACATCTGACCGAGATCTCCACCAACTGTTAGGAGCAACCATGGCTGTTGATCTTTCCCCCATCGACGCAGACTTGCTGAAAACGCTCACCGACGTTCACGGCATTCCTGCGGGCGCTTATAACATCCGTAAAGACGGCGAACTGCTTTCGCGCAGCAATTCCGCGAACATCGAGATCGCCACGAAAACCGACAACCCTGGCATCGATATCTTCATCAAGAAAGGTACGAAGGGCGAGAAGGTCTACATCCCGGTCATCCTTTCGAAGGCGGGGCTCACCGATGTGGTCTACAACACCTTCCACATTGCTGACAACTGCGATGTGACCATCATCGCTGGCTGCGGTATCCATAACGATGCGCACGAGAAAGCTGAGCACGATGGCATCCACACGTTCGAGATCGGTAAGAATTCGCGCGTGAAGTACGTCGAACGCCATTACGGCGAAGGCTCAGGCAGTGGCGAGCGTGTGCTGAATCCCGTTACCAAGGTCTATATGGACAGCGATTCCTACTGCGAGATGGAGCTCTCCCAGATCGGTGGCGTCACCTCTACCATTCGCGACACCGATGCTGAAGTGGGCGAGAACTCAAAGCTCGTGTTGCTCGAAAAGCTGCTCACCAATGGAGATCAGACCGCGATCTCGAACATGAAGGTCGAACTTAAAGGCAACAACTCCAACGTGCAGGTGATCTCGCGCAGCGTTGCGCAGGATAATTCCAAGCAAACGTTCAACCCGCTCGTTATCGGCGAGGCTGCCTGCAACGCACACGTGCAGTGCGATGCGATCATCATGGGCAATGCCACGGTCACCGCGATTCCCGGCATCGAAGCAGCGCATGAAGATGCGCAGCTCGTACACGAGGCTGCCATCGGCAAGATCGCGGGCGATCAGATTACGAAGCTCATGACGCTCGGGCTTACTGAAGAAGAAGCAGAAGCCGAGATCTTGGACGACTTCTTGAGCTAGATGACAAACTACCCGGTCGTTCGACACCTTGGTTGAGGCAGGCAGGACATTGGGGACGTAGCCTATTGTCCCACCGGTCACCTATCGGGTGGGACAATAGGCTACGTCCCCAATGTCCCAATGTCCCACCTGATAGCAAGCAAAGCAAAAGCTCCCCAGCCTGGGGAGCTTTTTCATACTGCGATATCCATCGTCCTTAGATGACGAACGACCGGGTAGTTTGTCATCTTTTGATCGCCTGGTCTACTCCTGAAGGCTTGCGACGTACGCGATAAGGTCGCCGATGGTCTCGAGGCCTTCTGGCTCACCGAAGTCGATCTCGCACTTCTCTTCCAATTCGCAAATGAGCTCGACCATATCGAGAGAATCGACACCGAGAGACTCGAACGTTGCCTCTTCGGTGATAAGCCCCTCTTCAACATCGAGGTTTTCAACGAGAAGTTCTTTGATGATTGCAAGCGTATCCATAACCGCCCTTTCTGTTTACGTGTAACATGCGTGCAAGAACGCATCTAAGATCAAAACAGCATTCTAGCGCAAAGCACCCCAAACGAAAGAACAAAAGAGCTATCCGCACCGCCCGTACACAACCGTCGCGAGCGAGCATGCGCAAAAATGAACCACCGCTCGAAGGCTCTCCGATTGGCGCGGTCATACTCGTTATAGTTAGGCTAGTTAATGGATGCAAGCCGCACACAAGGAGGCAGCATGCAAGAAGAGATCGTAGTGAAAGCTCCCACCACCGAAGCGCTCACCCCCGCTCAGATCACCCAAAAAGCCGAAGACCTTGGCGTGACCAAGACCGAGATGTCCTTCGGACGAAGCTTTGCCCTCTCGATCATGGCAGGCGCATTCATCGCCATGGGCGCGATGTTCTTCTCGCTCGTGGTTGGTGACCCAGCACTGCCCTTCGCTATTCAGCGCGTACTCGGCGGATTCCTGTTCTGCCTTGGCCTTATTCTGGTAGTGGTTGCGGGCGCCGAACTCTTCACGGGCAATACCATGATCGTAATGACCGCCGCAAGCAAACGCATCAAGTGGTCGGCAGTCTGGAAGAACTGGATCGTGGTGTTCTTCGGCAACTTCCTTGGCGCACTCGTGATAGTCGGCCTCGTCTTCCTCTCCGATATGTCTGCGATGAACGGTGGCCAGGTGGGTCAGACCATGGTCAGCGTGGCCGCTGGTAAGATGCATGCCGATTGGCTCGTTCTCTTCGCGAAGGGCATCATGTGTAACTTCCTCGTGTGTCTCGGCGTTTGGATGGCCTACGCTTCAAAGACGGTCGCCGACAAGATCCTTGCCGTTGTCTTCCCCATCACCGCATTCGTGGCCTGCGGCTTCGAGCACTGCGTTGCCAACATGTTCTTCCTGCCAATGGGTGCGCTGCTCGCTTCCTGCGGCATCGCTCCAGCGGGCATCGATCCAGCAAGTGTGAATATGCTCGGCGCGCTCTATAATTGGTCAGCCACCGTGCCAGGCAATATCGTGGGCGGCGCACTTATGGTAGGCATGATGTACTGGTTCATCTATCGCAAGAAGAAGAATTAGCGCCTCCCGCTCGTTACCCTAAGGGGCTTACGCCTGAGGGATGGTTGGGTCGACCCGCTTTCGTTGCTCGATAGCCTGCAATATCTTGTAGGCTATCTCGTGTACTGCGCTCCTTCGGACAACCTATTGCAAATTAAGAGTGCGGACTCAGAGTCGTCCAACCACCCCACAGGCTGCGTCCTTTAGGGCAACGACAACCCTGAAAGGACGGTCTTATATCTGTCTCGCCCTCTCCGCTGATCGAACTCTAACCTGTTTGAGTCTTATTGATGGGCAAACTTCTTTTCTTACGCTTGACAAGAGGTCTATAGTTGCTAACATATGAACAGATGCTCATATGTTAGGATATAATATGACTGAAGACAAACATACTGCAGAAAACCTCATGAGTGTGGTAGGCGAAGGTGAGACCCTACCCGATGACGAACTGCTCTACGATCTAGCCGATCTCTTCAAGACGTTCGGCGATACCACGCGCATCAAGATACTCTATGCGCTGATGAATGGCGATCTCTACGTGAACGACATCGCTGAGATCGTGGGCGTTTCGCAAAGCGCGGTCTCTCACCAGCTCCGCATGCTCAAGCAAGCGCGCCTAGTCAAATTCACGCGCGATGGCAAGAACGTCACGTATTCGCTGGCAGATGACCACGTCTACGCCATGCTCTCGCAAGGCCTCACCCATATCTGCGAATAAGCACATCACAGAAAAGAAGCTCCCAACAAAGCTCACAAAACAACGATCACCCAAACCACCCGTGAAAGAAGGAACCACCATGAAGAAGTCATACAAGCTCGAGAACCTCGGATGTGCCAACTGCGCCGCACGCATGGAAGACGCGATCAACAAGATCGACGGCGTGACGAAGGCGCAGGTGGTATTCATGACCTCGAAACTCAAACTCGAGACCTCCACCGACAATATCGATCCGATCCTGGACGAAGCCCAGAAGATCATCACCTCCTTCGAAGACGACTGCGTGATCGCTGGCCGCTAAGAGAATCAACGCCCCAACAAGGAAGACACCATGACAAAACGAGGAAAAGAGATACTACGCGTAAGCATCGGTGCCGCGCTTTTCGTAGCTGCGGTCATCATCGTTGCGCTCGCAACGCCTGCTCTCGACAGCCTTCAGGCAACACTTCCCTATCCGCTCCTCTCGCTTGTTATCTTCCTCGTTCCCTACCTGGTGCTCGGCTGGCCCGTTCTCAAGAAAGCGGCCCGTAACATCGCGGCGGGCCACGTCTTCGACGAGAACTTCCTCATGTGCGTCGCTACCATTGGCGCACTTTGCTTGGCGGAATTCCCCGAAGCGGTAGCCGTTATGCTGTTCTACCAGATCGGCGATCTCTTCGAAGACTATGCGGTCGACAAATCGCGCGACTCCATCGCCGAGATGATGGATATCTGCCCTGAGCAGGCCTACATCGAACGCAATGAAGAGATCGAAGCGGTCGACCCCGATGAGGTCGAGATCGGCACCATCATCGTAGTGCGCCCTGGCGAACGCGTGCCGCTCGATGGCGTCATCGTGAAGGGTGAGACCGAACTCGATACCGCTGCGCTCACGGGCGAATCGCTCCCCCGCAATGTTTTCACGGGCGACCCGATCGCCAGCGGTTCGATCAATCTGTCTTCCACTATCTATATCGAGACCACCAAGGAATTCGAAGACTCCACGGTCAGCCGCATCCTCGAGCTCGTTGAAGACGCTGCCTCCGAAAAAGCCCCCATGGAGAACTTCATCACGCGTTTTGCACGCTACTACACCCCTATCGTGTGCTTGCTCGCACTGTTGATCGCCATCATCCCGCCCTTCTTCACGGGCTTCGATTGGGCCGACTGGGTACAGCGCGCGCTCATCTTCCTGGTAGTCTCGTGCCCCTGTGCGCTGGTCATCTCGGTGCCCTTGAGCTTCTTCGGCGGTATCGGCGGTGCATCCAAACGCGGCATCCTGATCAAGGGAAGCAACTATCTTGAAGCGCTCTCGCACGTGAAGACCATCCTCTTTGACAAGACCGGCACTATCACCAAGGGCACCTTCTCCGTATCGAAGATCGAACCCATTGGCATGAGCCGCGAAGAGCTGCTGCGTATCGCAGCGATGGCGGAAGCATACTCGAACCATCCTATCGCGCTCTCCATCCGAAAAGAGCACGAAGCGCCGCTCGATCTTGACCGGGTAAGCGAAACGACCGAGATCGCAGGTCAGGGTGTCCGCTGCGTGATCGATGGGCAGGTTGTGCTCGCCGGCAATGCGCGTCTGATGGAAGCGAACGGAATCGCAGCAGCCATGAATGAAACGAAGACGACCGTCTTGCACATTGCGATCGATGGCGAATATCGCGGCTCGATCGAAGTCGAAGACACCATCAAGGAAGACTCCGTCGAAGCCATTCAGCGCATCAAAGAACTGGGTGTTGCCCATACGGTCATGCTCACGGGCGACCGCGAAGAAGTGGCCGCGCACATCGCGCACGAAGCCGGCCTCGACGAATATCACGCTGGCCTACTGCCCGAAGGCAAGATTGATTTCTTGCGCAGTTATCTCGACGAAGCACCCAAAGGTGAGAAAGTTGCCTTCGTGGGCGATGGCATCAACGATGCACCAGCGCTCATCCGCTCCGACGTAGGCATCGCCATGGGTGCCATGGGTTCGGATGCAGCCATCGAAGCGGCTGATATCGTCTTCATGGATGACAAACTCTCGCGCTTGGCCGATGGCATCGGGATCTCGCGTAAGACCATGCGCATCGTCTATCAGAACATCGTGTTCGCCCTTGGCGTGAAGCTGCTCGTGCTCGTACTCGCGGCTCTCGGCATCGCGAACATGTGGGAAGCGATCTTCGCCGACGTGGGAGTTTCCGTGATCGCGATCTTGAACGCCATGCGCGCGCTCAAGGTGAAACAGCCTCGAGAATAAAAGACATACGTCCTGAAATCAAAATAGAGGAAGTCACTATGGATGAACTAGACTACGACATCGTAATAGATGCAAAAAGATTTTTAAAGGGATACTACCCTTCCGGGAATGATTGTCTGTATGAGTTTTGCGATATGCATCCCATTTCGACCATAAATACAGCTGCACCTCTTGATCCTTTAACAAAAGAAGAAGCATGCTTTGCTGATCAGATGTGGTTAATTGGACGATCTTATGCTGCCTCTCCTGAGCGCTACTCATATACAGGGAAAATATCTCCTAACGATGCTAAGCCTGTCAAACCAAAGGAAATTCTCTTAGGTAGCGAAGGATACGAGAGCTTCTTCCAAGATATTACTCGCATGCTTTTTCGAAATGAAAGCCATGATCAAGACAATCCCGTGATCTACCTTCGAGGACAAGGCTGCAGCATAAAAAAGCGTATTCCTAATCAAGAGGATATAAATAAGTTTAACGACATATGGAAAGATCTCAATGAAGAGTCCAAAGATAGCTCTGTAAAGAATTGTCGGATTTCGATCGAAGCTTTTGAAAACCTAGAAGACAGAGCTAAAGACTGCTCTAAGCAGCTAGGAGGATTTTCAGCCTCGCAAATAAAAGAACTACTTAACCCTGGCAATGACAACGCAAGATATAGCTTAATCAGCTTAACGAGCTTGTCGAATGCAGAAGGGAGCTTTAAAACTGACCTTGGAATTACAAAAGAAGTAATAGATTGCGTTTTTAAGCTTGCAGACTTCCTAAATAGTGCTCGCGTGTTGCGAGATATCGCAATCACCCTTTCCTCATTCAAAAAAGCAATAGAAATATGGGATGCAAGAAAAATACAGGAGATAAAGGGAGAGCATAAAAGAGCTATCTTAAATTTACCCCGATGGCTTAATACGTTAATCAGCGGAAAACCATCCTTGAGCATTTCGTTTTGCAGCAAATTTCTCCACTTTCATAACCCGCAGGTTTTTTTCATCTTCGATAGTATTTCATCCAGCAAATCAAAGGAATATGAGTCCAAGATCCTGTCATCTCTGCCACAAAAAGACTTAGCACTCTTATTGGAAAAAACACCTAAGCCAGACAAGACAGTAGGCAGCGATAAGTCCGCTAATAACAACGAAGACAAGAGAATAGCAAACAAGCGTCTGGAATATGGAAGACATGTAGAAAGCGAACTAAAGATTGCTTATGCATTTTACATATCGCTTCTTAACCGATCAAAGAATAGGGATGATGGAAGCAAAGAATTGCTCAACAAAATACGTGCTTCTTGCAATGTGCAAAACAAAAAAAGGGATACGACATCAGCGTCTTGGTCCTATAGTATTACGCGCATTGTGGATGAATTAGTAACCAATTCAGATGTAAACCATGCCTCGCTATTTCGTTGCGATAAGGACGCGAGGGCGATTGGTGAGATCTTGGACGATGCGTGCTTCCGAAAAGCCGTTATCGAGTGCGATGCTGCAAGCTTGATCGAGTGATTCCTCAAAGAGTTCGACCGCAAGCACGCCGCCTGCCTTAAGGAGCTCATGCGCATTACCGATGAAGCGGCGGAACAGCTCGAGGCCGTCCGTTCCCCCATCGAGCGCCAGGCGCGGCTCGTAATCGTTCACCTCGGCAGCAAGCGTGTCGACTACCTGCGAAGGAATATAGGGGGGATTCGACACGATCACATCGAACGACCCTTTGTTATCTGGATCGGCAATCGCAGCCGCAAGAAGGTCGCTTTCGCGAACGCTTACGCGATCAGCAACTCCCTGAGCCTCTACATTGCGCTGCGCAAGCGCGAGTGCTTCAGGAGAAATATCGAGCGCGAGAACTTCCATGTTGGGATGCTCGGTCGCAAGCGCACAAGCAATACAACCCGATCCCGTACAGAGATCGATCACACGAATCGCCTCTGGCTTCGGGTCTGAATCCATCTCTGATGCACTTCCCGCAGCTATCGTTTCATCATCTTGCTCAACACCGTCAATCTGGCTTTGTGAGCTTTGGGCACCATCCTTGAGCGTGAAGGTTTCTGGTCGTTCAGACGCGCTATCAATTCCGCCAGCTGAGGCCTCACTCGACGCTTTTTCACTGATGCTGCCCATTTCAACAACGGGAATCTCGGATACAGAGTCTTCAACACCTTCAACCTGCCCAGAAACTGCCGAAAGATCCTCGAACGCGTGAGCGCTGATCTGCTTCGGCGGCGGAAAAAGCGCGAGCACTTCGCTCACCAGCACCTCGGTCTCCGGACGCGGGATCAACACCCCAGGCGCAACCTCGAGCACCATATGACGAAACGGCGCGGTGCCGCAGATCAACTGCAGCGGTTCGCCCGCTCCCCTGCGCGCCACCCAAGTGCGCATGGTCGAGCGCTCTTCATCAGTTAAAGGCTTATCGAAATTGGTATAGAGTTCGATGCGCGAGAGACCCATGGCCTCTCCCAAAAGATATTGTGCAGCATGACGAGGTGAGGCATCTCCCTTATTGGCTAGGTAGCCCTCACACCAATCAAGGATCGCCTTGACGGTCCAGGTTTGATCGTTCGCTGCCACGTGCTACCGCCTGCGCAGGCGCGATTAGACCGCGCTCTCCAGTTTCGCTGCGCGATCAGCAGCCTGAAGTGCGGTGATGAGCTCCTGCAGGCCAGCACCACCCGAGCCGAGCAGCACGCCATTATAGGTGCCGTTATAGCCGATGCGGTGATCGGTCACGCGATCTTGCGGACCGTTGTAGGTGCGGATCTTCTCGCTTCGATCGCCCGTACCGATCTGGCTGCGGCGCTCAGCGCCTTCGGCAGCCTGCTGGTCAGCGAGCATCTTCTCATAAAGGCGCGCACGAAGCACGCTCATAGCAGCGATCTTGTTCTGCAACTGCGACTTCTGATCCTGCGATTGAACGACAAGACCCGTAGGCAGATGCGTGATGCGCACTGCTGAGTCGGTCGTGTTGACACACTGACCACCTGGGCCGCCCGCACGATACACATCGATGCGCAAGTCGTTCTGATTGATCTCGACTTCGACTTCGTCGGCCTCTGGAAGCACCGCAACGGTTGCTGTAGAGGTATGGATGCGCCCCTGGCTTTCGGTCTTCGGAACGCGCTGGACGCGATGCACGCCCGATTCGAACTTCATGATGGAATAGACGCGATCGCCCAGCATCTTGAACGAGATCTCCTTGAAACCGCCCGCCTCAGAAGCGTGCATATCCATGGTCTCGCACTTCCACCCCTGGTCAGAAGCGAAACGCGTGTACATGTTATAGAGATCGCCTGCGAAGATAGCAGCTTCATCGCCACCTGCACCTGCGCGGATCTCGACGATGATGTCCTTCTCGTCTGCCGGATCGGACGGGATGAGCATGAACTTGATATCCTCTTCGAGCTGAGGCATGCGCGCTTCGATGCTCGCGATCTCTTCCTGGGCGAACTCCTTCATGTCGGCATCGCCGAGCATTTCCTTAGCAGCTGCCAGATCGTCCATAAGACCGAGGTATTCCTTGGCAGCGCGTGCCAACTCACCCTGGTTTGCGTAATCCTTGGCAAGTTTGTTGTATTCGCTTTGGTTGGAAACGACCGCTGGATCGCCCATCTTGGCTTCAAGTTCGCCATAAGCGGCCACGATCTTCTCGAGCTTTTCGCGCATTTCATCCTCTGCTAGATCAAAGAAAAAGCAGGCCCATCAGAGGGAGCCTGCTTTCATTACTCACGTACTGACAAATGAAAATCTTAGCACATTTTAAGAGGTGATATAGGCGATTGCCGCTTCCGCCGCCAGAGCGCCGTCCGCCGTAGCGGTAACCACCTGGCGCAGCGGTGTGGTGCGTACATCGCCTGCTGCGTACACGCCCGCAAGCGAGGTCTTGCAATCCGAACCAGCCTCCACGTAGCCTGCTTTATCGAGCTTCACCACGCCACAAAGCCATTCAGTCTCGGGCTTCGAACCAACCGCGATGAAGAGCCCTTCGCATGCAAGCGTATGCTCTTCCCCTGTCTTCGCATTGCGCACGGTGATCGCTTCGATCCTTCCCGCATCGTTCAGGACGACGTTTTGGACCTCGTTGTTCCAGAAGATCTCTGCATTGGGAAGATGCTTGACCTTTTCCGCGTAGACGAAGTGCGCGCGGAAATCCTCACGCCTGTGTATCACATACACCTTGCGGCAAATGCGCGAGAGATAGATAGCCTCCGCACAAGCGGTATCGCCGCCGCCCACGATGGCCACATCCTTATCGCGATAGAAGTTGCCATCGCAGGTGGCGCAATAGGAAAGCCCCTTGCCCTCCAGGTTCATGCCTTCAAGCTGCGGAAGCTGGAGCGGCTTTGCGCCCGTAGCGATGATGACCGCACGCGCATAGAGCACGCCTGCGTTGGTGTCGATCCTGAATTTTTCACGTCCTTCGCCATGCGACAGGCGCTCTGCTTGCTCGCTCAAGAATTCGACACCGAAGCGTTGAGCCTGTTGCTGCATAGCCACTGCGATATCGAAGCCGTTCACTCCCCCGCCAAAGCCGGGGTAGTTCTCCAGCTCATCGATAGACGTGAGCTGGCCACCAGGAATGAGCTCCTCGAGCACGATGCAGCGAAAGCCGGCACGCGCCGCATAGAGCGCAGCGGTCATGCCAGCAGGACCAGCGCCCACTACCACAATATCGGTGACGCGCGTTTCTTCATCTTCGTTCGCTGGCGCATTTGCGCTTGGCTGGTTTTCAACCTGTGATTCCGTTGCCATGGCGATCCCTCTAGGAAAGCGCGTTTACCAAGACCTGCTTGGGTTGCACACCCACGAACTGCTGCACAGGCTGACCACCCTTGAAGATGATGAGGGTTGGTACGCTCATGACGTTATAGTGCTGCGCAAGTTCGATCTCGCGGTCGATATCCACCTTGTACACCGATGCCTTTCCTGCAACTTCTGCAGCAACTTCATCGAGCACGGGCGCCATCATCTTGCACGGACCGCACCAGGTGGCGAAAAAGTCCACCAAGACCGGCTCGCTCGCACCCATCACTTTAGTCTGGAACTGTTCTTCAGTAAGCTGTTCAGCCATGATGATCACTCCTTTAGATCACGTCTTGTATCGTGATGCTAGTTTTCCGTTGATGTGACCCATTGTAGGGGCGCAAAAAAGAGCACCCTCCTTCGAGGATGCTCTTGGTTACAAGCCGTTACTAAACGAACAGGTAAACGCAATCAGATTTTCACAAAAGGTGTCGAACGACCGGGTAGTTTGTCACCTGTCATCTTAGAGAGAGGCTTCGCGGATGATCTCGAGCAGCTGCTCCACTTCCCACGTGCCCAGATCGCCCTCGTGGCGTTCGCGCACCGAAATAGTGCCTGCTTCAAGCTCCTTATCGCCCACCACGCACATGTAGGGGATCTTCTCGTTCTGCGCCTTCGCGATCTTCACGCGCATCGGCTCGTTCTGCTCGTAGACTTCAACACGCCCACCAGCGGCCTTGATCTTCTTCGCGATATCCTTGCACGCATCGAGATGGCGATCTGCCAGCGGCAAGAGTACCACCTGCACCGGAGCAAGCCAAAGCGGCAGCGCACCACTGTAGTGCTCGATGAGGATGCCGAAGAAGCGCTCGATCGAACCGAAGATGGCACGATGGAGCATCCAGGGGCGTTCCTCGGTGTTGTCTGCCGTGCGATACGTAAGATCAAAGCGCTCCGGGAAGTTGAAATCGACCTGCACGGTCGAGCATTGCCACGTGCGCCCGATCGCATCCTTCACCTTGATGTCGATCTTGGGACCATAGAACGCGCCGTCGCCTTCGTTGATCTCGTAATCGAGGTTGTGCTGCTTGCAGGCCTCCATGAGCGAATTGGTGGCATGCTCCCACATCTCATCGGAGCCGATGCTCTTTTCGGGACGCGTCGAGATCTCGGCCATGTATTCGAAGCCGAACGTGGACATGATGTGATCGACCAGATCGAGGATTGCAACGACCTCAGAGACCACCTGGTCCTTCGTGCAGAAGACATGGGCATCGTCCTGAGTGAAACCGCGCGCGCGCAACAACCCGTGCACCGCACCCGAAAGCTCATGGCGGTATACCGTGCCGAACTCGAAGAGACGCAGCGGCAGATCGCGATAGGAACGGATCTCGTTGCGATAGATGAGCACATGACCCGGGCAGTTCATCGGCTTCACGCCGTATTCGGAAAGGCGCGGGTTCTCTTCGCTTCCCTCATTGATGTTGAAGAAGTACATGTTCTCGCCATAGAAATCGTAATGGCCCGAAGTCTTCCAAACATCAGACTTGTACACATGCGGCGTAATGACCTCTTCGTAACCACGCTCATAAAGATCGCGACGCAACCATTCCTGAAGCAAGCGAATGACACGTGCGCCCTTGGGCGGATAGAGCGGCAAGCCCACACCCGCATCTTCATCGAGCATGAAGTAACCCAGCTCCTTGCCCACTTTTCGATGATCGCGCTTCTCCGCTTCTGCGAGATTATGCAAATGCGTGGCGAGCTCCTTCTTCTTGAAGAATGCTGTGCCATACAGACGCTGAAGCATCTCGCGCTCTGAATCGCCCTTCCAGTAAGCTCCTGCGATCTTCATGAGCTTGAACGCGCCGATTTGAGACGTATTGGCAATATGCGGGCCTGCACACAGGTCAACGAAGTTGCCATGGCGATACACGCTGATCTCCGCATCAGGAGCCAAGTCGTCGATATGCTCGACCTTGAAACGCTGATCCGCGAAGATCTTCTTTGCCTGCTCGCGGCTGACCACTTCGCGCACGAAAGGCTCGTTCGCGGCAATGATCTCTGCCATCTTCGCTTCGATCGCTTCGAAATCGTTCTCGGAGATGGAATGCGGCAGCTCGAAATCATAGAAGAAGCCGTCTTCTGTGGCGGGGCCGAAGGCGATGAGCACATCGGGATAGAGCGCCTGAACTGCTTCAGCCATGATATGCGCCGCAGAATGGCGCATGATCTCGAGCGCTTCAGGCGATTTGGTCGTAATGATCTCGACCGTTGCACCATCGGTAAGCTCCGTCGAAAGATCGACGAGCGTGCCGTCCACCTTGCCCGCGACCGCATCACGCGCAAGGCCAGCACCGATGCTGGCTGCCAAGTCATAGACGGTCGCTCCTTCGTCGAGCGTTCTTTTCGAACCATCGGGAAGCGTGATTTCCATATCAACATCCTTTCAGGTGCCGGATGCATACCAAGCATCTGCACCAACTTGAATTGAACAACGAGGTTGGAAGGTATGAGGCGCTAATTGACGCGCGGACGCTGACCTGTTGTGTCAGCAGACGTGCGGCGCTCGCGCGTGCGAACTGCGCCGGTGCCCTGTGGGTCGCGCGGGGCGCTACTGTGGATAGTGGTCGTGCAATAGGGGCAGATCGACCATTCGGGATTGAGCGCGTGGTGGCACGTAGGGCAAAGGTTCTTCAAGCGCTGGTGGCAATTGGGGCAGAGCACGTAATCATTCTCGACCGGATAGCCACAGTGAGCACACGTGCCATACTGCATGAGCTGCCTGCGCTTGAGCGCCACATCAAGATCCTGCTCATCGCGATCCTCGATCGTGAGCGGAGGACGAGCAACGCAATAAGCGATGAAGCCGATGAGCGGGATAAGCGAGATGACCGCCCAAACTGGCCAGTTCGTTCCGCGATTTCGTGCGTCCTTGATCACATAGACGATGGAAAGAATGTAGAGGATACCAACGACCACACCGGCGATCGTAACAACCGTTTGAATAGTTGAGCTCACGTGAAAACAACTCCCTTGTGCGATATACGAAAGCTACATCTCCGCTAATTGTACGCGAAGTTTCTCAAGTCGGTCGGTGATGTCGGCAAGCTTCGCAGAATCCTTATCGATGATCTCTTGGGCGGCCTTGGCCAAAAAGCCCGGATTGGAGAGCTTCTTCTGGAACTTCGCTTGATCCTTCTCGAGCGTTGCGATCTCCTTTTCAAGACGCTTGCGCTCCACCTCGAAATCGACCAACCCTGCAAGGAGCACATACACTTCGGTCTCCCCTGCGATCGTGACCGCAGACTCCTGGGGTTTCTCGCAACCAATACCCAGCTCTTTCACCGTGATGAGCGCAAGGGCCTCGATGAGCGCCTGCTGGTCGGCGAAGAGCGCACGTGCCTCTTCGTTTTCAGCTGAAACAACTACCTCGAGCTGCACCTTAGGAGAAAGTCCATAGCGCGAACGCGTGGAACGAACACCCGAGACCGCGCTCATGACCATCTCGATCGCCCGCTCTGCTTCAGGGTCGATATAGCTTGCGAGCGCTTGCGCATCAGGCCAGGAAGCCATCATGAGATACTCGGTTTCCTTCTCGCCCGGAAGCTCCTGATAGATCTGTTCGGTGACGAACGACATGATGGGATGGAGCAGGCGCAAGGCCGTATCCAACACGAAGATGAGATTGCGCTGGCACACGAGCGCATCTTCGCCACCTGCTTGAAGACGCGCTTTGGAAAGCTCGATGTACCAATCGCAGAATTCATTCCAGAAGAACGCGTAGAGCTCGCGGGTGATCGCCCCGAAATCGTAGGTCTCATACGCTTCATCGAGCTTGGCAACGAGCGCTGCCAAACGTGAGAACATCCACCTATCGGCAAGCGTTGCCGGCTGCGGTTCACCTGGGGTGAAGCCTTCCAAGTTCATCATGACGAAGCGTGCGGCGTTGCGGATCTTGTTAGCGAAGTTGCGGCTCGCGATGATGCTGTCTTCGTTGAACTTCATGGCTTGCGAACCGGTGACCTGCGTGAGCAAACCGAAGCGCATGCCATCGGCACCATAGGTCTCCATGAGCACCATGGGGTCGACGCCATTCCCGCGGCTCTTCGACATGGGCTTACCATCGGCGCCCATGACCGTGGGATGGATGATCACATCTTCGAAAGGAATCTCATCGCAGCAGTATTCGGACGCCATGATCATGCGGGCGACCCAAAGGCCCATGATGTCACGTGCGGTAGAGAGCAGCTGCGTAGGATAGTATTTCTGCAGGTCGGGCGCATCCATGCCATCGATGCCCCACCCTTGCGTAGCGAAGGGCCAGAGCTGTGAAGAGAACCAGGTATCGAGCACGTCTTCATCTTGACGAACGGGCGCACCGCAGACCGGGCACACCTCAACCTCGTCGACGCACGCGTCTTCCCACCCGCAGGCATCGCAGTAATACATGGGGATACGATGACCCCACCACAGCTGGCGCGAGATGCACCAATCCTTCAGATTGTCGAGCCAATCGAGATAGACCTGCGCCCAGCGCGCAGGATAGAATTGCACGTTGCCCTCTTCGACGACCTTCCTAGCTGGCTCCTTCAGGCGATCGACCGCGACGAACCACTGCTCGGAAAGCCAGGGCTCGAGCGTAGTGTGACAACGATAGCAATGCATGACCGAATGGGTATGGTCCTCGATCTTGTCGAGCAAGCCAAGCTCTTCGAATTCAGCGACCACCGCTTTACGCGCTTCATCGCGCGTCATACCGGAGAATTTGCCGAAGCCATCGACCACGACCGCGTGCTCATCGAAGATGTTGATCTGTTCGAGATCGTTGCGCTGGCCTATGGCATAGTCATTCGGGTCGTGAGCAGGCGTTACCTTCACGCAACCAGTACCGAACTCTTTATCTACCACGAAATCGGCAACGATAGGTATCTCGCGGTTCACGATGGGAAGCATGACCGTCTTGCCCACCAGGTTCTTATAGCGCTCATCTTGCGGGCTGACCGCGATGCCCGTATCGCCGAGCATGGTCTCAGGACGCGTGGTAGCCACGACCAGGTACTCCATGCCATCAACAGGCTCCGTGAGCGGATAGCGCAGATGCCACAGATGGCTGGCCTCTTCCTCGTATTCTGCCTCATCATCGGCGATAGCTGTGGTGCAATGAGGGCACCAGTTCACGATGCGCTTGCCGCGGAAGATAAGATCATCGTGGTACCAATCGCAGAACACCTTGCGCACGGCGCGTGAGAGCGAAGGAGACATGGTGAACTGCTCGTGTTCGTAATCGCACGAACAGCCCATCGCCTTGATCTGGTTGATGATGATGCCGCCGTATTCATCGCGCCACTCCTGGCAGGCTTCGATGAACGCTTCGCGGCCGATCTCGTGACGGTCGATGCCCTGTTCGGCCAGATGCTTATCGACCTTCGTCTGGGTAGCGATGCCCGCATGGTCGACACCGACGATCCAACGCGTCTGATACCCCTGCATGCGCGCGCGGCGAACGCACGCATCCTGGATGGTGTCGTTCAGGGCATGGCCCATATGCAAAACGCCCGTTACGTTCGGAGGCGGGATGACCACCGTGTACGATTGCGCGCCATTCTTGCCAAATCCTGGCGTGCGCTCGAAGAATCCGTGCTCGCTCCACGCGTCGAAGAGCGGTTTCTCCCATTCGCTGTAGGGCTGTTTGTCTTGCTTTTGTTCCGTTGCCATGAATGATCCTTGCGGTCTTATGCGGACTGATCGTCGTTCTTTAGTTGTATTCCATCAGCTGCGAGAACGAAGACGCGCACGCGGCGCGCACGCTTGCGCAGGTGATTATTTCTTTGCGGTTCTCTTCTTCGTGAGCAGTTCGATCTCGGGCTTCGTGGTGCCCTCGATGTCGCTACGGCGCACCACCACGCGGGTGGGCTTGTGATAATCGGGGAGCTCGTACATCGCGTCCATGAGCACATCTTCGCAGATGGTGCGCAACCCGCGCGCGCCCGTCTTATGCTCGATGGCTTGCTCAGCGATGGCTTCGAGCGCCTCGGGTTCGAAAACGAGCTCGGAATTCTCGTAGCTGAACATGAGCGTGTACTGCTTCACGAGCGCATTCTTAGGCTCGGTAAGGATACGCACGAGGTCTTCCTTGTTCAGCTGCGAAAGCGAGGTGATGACCGGGATACGACCGATGAATTCCGGGATCATGCCATATTTATGCAGGTCTTCGGGCAGCACTTGAGCGAGCAAAGCTGCGTCTGCTTCCTGCTTGGACTTGGGCATGTCCGATCCGAAACCGATGTTGGTCTTACCGATGCGCTGAGCGATGATCTCAGGCAAGCCGACGAACGCACCGCCGAAGATGAACAGGATGTTCGTGGTGTTGATAGGAATGAGCTCCTGCTGCGGATGCTTGCGACCACCTTGTGGCGGAACGCTTGCCTCGCAGCCTTCCACGATCTTCAGCAATGCCTGTTGCACGCCTTCACCAGAAACGTCGCGCGTGATCGAAACGTTTTCCGCCTTGCGTGCGATCTTGTCGATCTCGTCGATGTAGATGATGCCGATCTCGGCACTCGGGACATCGAAATCTGCTGCCGTGATGAGCTTGAGCAGGATATTCTCAACGTCCTCACCAACATAGCCCGCTTCGGTGAGCGTGGTAGCATCGGCAATAGCGAAAGGCACCTTGAGCGTGCGCGCGAGCGTTTGCGCAAGCAGCGTCTTACCCGAACCGGTTGGACCGAGCAGCATGATGTTGCTCTTCGCAAGCTCGACATCGCTTTCCGTGGCCTCTTCGCCCATGCTGATGCGCTTGTAGTGGTTATATACGGCGACCGAAAGCGCCTTCTTGGCTTCTTCCTGACCGACCACGTGCTCGGAAAGCTGTTCGTAGAGCTCTTTGGGCGTGGGCAGATCGGTGAGCATGTCGGGATGCTTCGAAGAGCGCTCCTCGATGCTCGTCACAAGCTGGTTGCCGAGCACCTGATTGAGCGCTTCGGATTCAAGCCCGCGCATGGAAAGATCGGTGAGCATCGCATCGACCGATACCGAAATGCACTCATCGCAGATGAAGATGCCATTCGGTCCGGAGATCATGGCGTTTACCTGCTCGGGAACCTTCCCGCAGAAGGCACAGTAGATTCCGTCATGCGGTCCCGAAGGAGTTTTATCAGCCATGAAACGCCTTAGTTCTCGGAAGCGTTACGGGACGCAACGACCTGGTCGACGATGCCGTAAGCGCAAGCATCCTGCGCGCTCATGAAGTTGTCGCGCTCGGTATCCTTATGGATAGTCTCGAGCGACTGACCGGTATGGTCGGCCAAGATCTGGTTCAAGCGATCGCGACAGTAGAGGATCTCCTTCGCGGCGATCTCGATCTCGGTCTGCTGGCCTTGCGCGCCACCAGAAGGCTGATGGATCATAACGCGCGAGTTAGGAAGCGCATAGCGCTTGCCCGGCGCACCACACGCCAAGAGCACGGCAGCCATGGAAGCAGCCTGACCCATGCAGATCGTGGAAACATCGCACTTGATGTAGTTCATCGTGTCGTAGATAGCGAGACCCGAAGTGATAACGCCGCCCGGTGAATTGATGTAGAGCGAGATGTCCTTATCGGGATCAGCCGATTCAAGGTGCAGAAGCTGCGCAACGACCGTGTTAGCGACCGCATCGTCGATCTGTTCTCCCAAGAAGATGATGCGCTCGTTGAGCAAACGAGAATAGATGTCGTAGCTGCGTTCGCCGCGGGGCGACTGCTCGATAACATAAGGGATGAGTGCGGATTGATTAGGATGTAACAACATACCTGCCTCGCTGTTCTGCTTCATATAGATGCGTATTGAATTGTGAGAAGAAGGGGGCTATTTTGCCTCTTCATCCTTTTCTTTTTTCGTCGTTTTCTTAGCCGTTGACTTCGCGGTGGATTTCTTCGCCGTGGTCTTTTTGGCTTCCTTGGGCTTTGCAGCCTTAGGCTCGACCTCGGTGACCGTTGCCTTTGCCACGATGTCGTTCAAGGCCTTCGTGCGGACAACGCCTTCAGCAATGAGCGGCAGACGACCCGCTACCTTCCATTCAGCCTCAACAGCCACGGGATCGTCGACATTCGCCTTCTGGAATTCAGCGGACACCTCTTCTGCCGTTGCTTCGATCTTGTTGTGACGAGCCCATGCATCGAGTGCCATATCCTGACGGACCGTATCTTCTGCCTGCTGCTTCATGTCCTGCTTGAACTGCTCGGACGAGATCTTCATGGTGTCGAGATACTGGTCGAAAGTATAACCGTTCTGAGAAAGCTGCTGATAGAAGGATTGCAGCAGATTCACTTCCTGAAGTTCGCACATAGCCGTGGGCATTTCGCCTTCAACGCGAGAAGCGATGGCTGCCAAGCACTCGTTCTCGACGCGGCGCTGCTTGTTCATTTCCTTCTGATCCTTGATCGACTGCGCGATCTGCGTGCGCATATCGGCCAGGTTTTCAAAACCGAAGTTATTGTGAGCCCATTCATCGGAAAGCTCAGGGAGAACCTTCTTCTTGATGGTGTCGACCTTCACATCGAAATGGATGACGCCAGCATCTTCACCGAGCGTCTGGCCGAGCATGGAAGAATCGGATGAGAAATCGATGTCGAAGGATTTCTCCTCGCCCTTCTTCATGCCGATGAGCTCAGCATCGAACGCTGCCGGGAAGAGGTTCACGCCCAGTTCATAGAGGCGATTCTCAGCATTGAGCTGCGAGAGCTCGTTACCATCTTTATCGGTTGCTTTGATAGTGAGCTCAACGAATTCACCCTGCTTGACCTTGGTGTTGGCGTTCGCGTCTTTGAAATCGGTGTAATAGTTACGCAGCTCTTCGATCTGTGCGTCGATCTCTGCTTCAGTTGCTTCAGGCATCGGGATCTCGACCGACACGTTGTCGTAGGAAGAAAGCTCGAAGGATGGCTTCACATCGATGGTAGTGGAGAAGGAGAACGGCTTGTTGTCCTCAACGATCTCCGTATCCATATCGAACTCAGGCTTGAAGAGCGGAACCAGATTGTGTTCATCCAGAGCGAGCGGATAGAGCTCGTTCACCAAGTCTTCAGTGAGCGAAGCTTTGACCGTATCGGCACCCATCATATTGTCGACAACGGGACGAGGCGCCTTGCCAGGGCGGAAACCGGGGAAGTTATAGCGCTTTGCAAAATTCTTGTAAGCCTGTTTGATGCGCGTATTGACTTCTTTTGCATCGATCTCGAAAGAAAGCTTTACCTTGTTGTCCTCGAGGGCCTCTACTGTTGTTTTCACTCAATACTCCTTTTCGGATACTTCTTGAACCGAGGTGGTGCGGGTGAAAGGACTTGAACCTTCACGGGGGTTGCCCACCAGAACCTAAACCTGGCGCGTCTGCCAATTCCGCCACACCCGCGTCTTTTCGGCATCGTTTAAAGCAATAAACGACAATTCGTTATAGTAACAAAAGATACCCTTATCGTCACGAAGATGCAGCAAATGCACACGTGCTAGAGCTCACTGATATCCTTAGCGGAGATAACCTTGCTCGGTGAGATGAGCAACGCGCCCACTTCGCCCTTGAGCGCTGCATCGTTGAAGAACACATCGTCCGAAGAAACACCGACTGGATTGAGGCCTTCTTCTTGGGTCGAGATGACGATATTGATGCCTTCGACATCGTTCACCCGCGAAAGATCATCGACGAGCGCAACGACGAAATCCACATCGGCAGCGCGATAGGAATCGATACGCTTGTTGATGTAGTAGGACAAGTCCGAAGCCGCGTCGATCGTGAGAATGCCGAAGCGGTACTTGCCCGCCTTCACGATGGTCTCATCGATGTAGCGCGCAGGGTCGGAAAGATCGAGCACATAGACAGAAGCGTTCTTCTGCAAGAAAGAATCGCGCACGGCTGAGAGTGTGAGCGGCTCTTTTGGCTCCTCGGCGCTTCCCTGCCCGTCTGCAGTGGATTTGGGCACCACATCGGACACCACGACCTCATCGCCTGCGGCAGCATCATCCACTTGCTGGTCTTTGCCCAGCTCGAGCGTCTTATTGCTGCCATCTTCCGCGATGCGTTCAAGCCCCGCTTCACCGAGCGCTTTCTTCTCTTCAGCGGTGCCTTCGTAGATGATGGCGGTGTAGTCGCCCAAATCGCCTGCCGCATCATCGATCGTGCTCGCGGTAACGTTGAACGAATGGCCGATGTTCGTGATATAGAACATGAGCGCTCCGAAACCGCACACGACGAGCAGTGCGAAGATGATGAGGGCGATCTTTTCGCGAGAGAGCTTCTTCATAGCCGTTATTGTAAGCCTGCGCGCACGCTTTTGCAGTGATGCGCACCAAGCTTAGGCATAAGCGGTCTTGCAGCGATCGTCGGCAAGGACGCGCTTCAAGAAGCGCCCGGTATGGCTTTCGGGAACCTGAGCGACCTTTTCCGGCGTGCCTTTCGCAACGACCGTTCCGCCCTTCGCACCGCCTTCGGGACCGAGGTCGATCAGGTGGTCAGCAGCCTTGATCACGTCGAGGTTATGCTCGATCACGAGCACCGTGTTGCCCAGGTCGACCAAGCGCTGGAGCACTTCCAAGAGCGCACGCACATCGTCGAAATGAAGGCCGGTGGTCGGTTCGTCGAGGATGTAGAAGGTCTTGCCTGTCTGGCGTTTCTGCAGTTCGCTCGCAAGTTTTACGCGCTGCGCTTCACCGCCAGAAAGCGTGGTTGCCGGCTGACCGAGCTTGATATAACCAAGCCCCACATCATGGAGCGTCTCGAGCTTGCGCCTAAGCGAGGGGATCTTGCCGAAGAATTCGAGGGCTTCATCCACGGTCATCTCGAGCACTTCGTAGACGTTCTTGCCCTTGTAGGTCACCTGCAGCGTTTCGCGATTGTAGCGCGTACCATCGCACACTTCACAATTCACGTACACATCGGGGAGGAAATGCATCTCGATCTTCTTCTGGCCGTCGCCCTTGCACGCTTCGCAGCGTCCACCTGCAACATTGAAGGAGAAACGGCCTGGTCCGTAGCCGCGCGCCTTGCTCTCTTGCGTGGAAGCGAAGAGGTTACGGATGTCGTCCCAAAGGCCGATGTAGGTTGCTGGGTTGGAACGCGGGGTGCGGCCGATCGGGCTTTGATCGATGCTGATCACCTTGTCGATGAGCTCTACCCCTTCGAGCTTCTTGAACTTGCCCACCTTGCGATGCGCGCGATTCACGCGATTGGCGAGCGCTGGGGTGAGCGTGTCGGTAACGAGCGAGCTCTTGCCCGAGCCCGAAACACCCGTGACCACCGTGAGCGTGCCGATCGGGATCTCCGCCGTCACATTCTTGAGGTTGTTCTCGCTCGCACCCGTGATCTTGATCTTGCCGCGCTTGGGATTACGACGCTCAGCAGGAATGGGGATGCACTTTTCGCCGCGCAGGTATTGCGCCGTGAGCGACTCGTCGCTTGCTATGATCTCTTCAGGGGTGCCGCACGCGACCACTTCGCCACCGTGTTCGCCAGCACGCGGACCCATATCGATCACGTAGTCGGCACAGCGGATCGTATCTTCGTCATGCTCGACCACGAGCACCGTGTTGCCCAGATCGCGCAGATGCTCGAGCGTTTTGATGAGGCGCTCGTTATCGCGCTGATGAAGGCCGATGGAGGGCTCGTCGAGGATGTAGAGCACGCCCATGAGGCCTGCGCCGATCTGCGTCGCAAGACGAATGCGCTGCGCTTCGCCACCGGAAAGCGTGGCAGTTGCGCGTTCGAGCGTGAGGTAATCGAGACCCACGTTCACCAAGAAACGCAAGCGCTCGGTGATCTCCTTTACGATCGGACCTGCGATCACCTCTTGCGTCTCGTTGAAATGCAGCCCTTCGAAGAACTTCAGCGAATCAGCAGCTGAAAGCTCACAGACCTCGTGGATGTTCTTGTCGTTCACCGTGACCGCCAGGATGGAAGGATTGAGGCGCTTGCCGCCGCACGTCGCACACGGGATGATCGAGAAGTAGCGCTCGTATTTCTGGCGCTGGCGATCGCTCGAGGCTTCCTTGTAGCGATGCGTGACCGCCGCAGAGATGCCTTCCCATTCGACGAACCAGTAGGTCTCGCGTCCATCGACCGTTACGTAGTCGACGCGGATCTTCTCGCCCGGCGCACCGTAGAAGAGCTTCTTCTGCACCTTCTTCGGGATATCCTGCCAGGGCGTATCGGGGTCGACCCCATAGTGGAGCAGCACCGCACGCATGACCTGTGGATAGTAATTGCCCGACTTGAACGGCGCCACGGCCCCTTCGTTGAGCGACAGGCTCGGATCAGGGATGACCAGGTCGGGGTCCACTTCTTCCCTGCTGCCGATGCCCAGGCAATCGGGGCATGCACCATAGGGAGCATTGAAGGAGAAATCGCGCGGCTGCAGCTCGTCCATGGAATGCCCGTGCTCGGGGCAGCCGAGCGCGAGCGAGAAGAGGTACTCTCCTTCCGCAAGGCCACCAGTTGCACCAGATGAAACCGTGCGCTCGCCCCCCAGCGGCTCATTGTTCTTGTCGAGCAGCTGCACGAGCACACGGCCGTCGGCAAGCGTAGTGGCTGTCTCGACCGCTTCCGCGATACGACTTTGCGCCGAAGGCTTGAGCACCACACGATCGACCACCACGTCGATGAAGTGCTTGATCTTCTTATTCAGCACGATCGGGTTCTCATCGAGCTTCGTGATCTCGCCGTCGATGCGCACGCGAGAGAATCCTTCGGCGAGCAAGTCTTTGAAGAGCTTCGTGAATTCACCTTTGCGCCCGGTTACCACCGGCGCCATGATGATGCACTTGGTCTTCTCGTCTTCGGAAAGACGCAGGATATCGTCGGTCACCTGGTCGGTCGTTTGCATGCGGATCTCGCGTCCGCACTCCGGACAATGCGGAATGCCCACGCGTGCGAAGAGCAGACGCAGGTAATCGTAGATCTCGGTGGTGGTCCCCACCGTCGAACGAGGATTCTTGCTCGTGGTCTTCTGGTCGATCGAGACCGAAGGGGAAAGGCCGTCGATGGAATCGAGGTCGGGTTTGCTCATTTGGCCAAGGAACATGCGCGCATAGCTCGAAAGGCTTTCGACATAGCGTCGTTGACCTTCGGCATAGATGGTATCGAAGGCAAGCGATGACTTGCCCGAGCCCGAAAGACCCGTGATGACGACAAGTTCGTCGCGCGGGATCGTGACGTCGATATCTTTGAGGTTATGCTCACGTGCGCCTTTGATGACAATAGATGATTGCGCCATAGCTACACTGCTTTCTGTGGTGGTGAACGATGCTACCGAATGCGCATGCACGCTGTATGCGGAGCATCGGTTGGTTTTCGGCAATCCATCATAGCGCGCGTTTTGAAATGGGGCAATCGCATCGAACCTTCAGCATGATTCCCTCATGATTTCACCACGCAAGAACGAAAGATGACAAACTACCCGGTCGTTCGACATCAACTCGATCAGTGGAGAGGGTGAGACACGAGGTTCCCCGCTTCCCTGCTCAAGAACCTGCATTCTGCAGGTTCTTTCGTGCGTCGCTGCTTTGCTCGGATTTTATTAATAACGAATTTAGTCGGCAAAGAGTCACCTCGTTGCCTTACCCTCTCCGCTGATCGAGCCATGAAAGATGGCAAACTGCTGGGATTCGTTCGTCATCTTTTCGAACGAGGATGGGCTTGTTGCTGGACCTGCTTTAAGTGCTCGGGAGAAAGGTGCGTGTAGATCTGCGTGGTCGAAAGGCTGGAATGACCGAGCATTTCCTGCACACTGCGCAGGTCTGCCCCACCCACGAGCAGATCACTGGCAAAGGAGTGACGCATCGCATGGGGTGAGAGCGAAGGGTCGAGACCAGCAAGCGCGAGCGCCTGCTTGAAGATCGTGCGGATCGCGGCGGTCGAGAGCGGGTTGCCGCGCGTTGAAAGGAAACAGATATTGGTTGCACACTTTGAATGCACAGCCAACTCAGAGCGCGATTCCTCAAGGTAGCGGCGAAGCGCTAAAACAGCTTTGTGGTAGATCGGGACACGGCGCTCTTTATTCCCCTTGCCCACTACGCTCACATACCCTTGATCGAGATGGAGCCTATCGAGCGTGAGCCCTTCGACTTCAGACACACGCAAGCCACACGCATAGAGCAGCTCAAGAACAGCCTGGTTACGCAGAGCCACCGCTCTATCGCGCTCAAGCTCTTCTTCGCTCGCATACACCGAAAGCAGCCGCTGCATATCTTCATGCGAGATCGTCTTAGGAAGCGTTTGCGCCTGCTTCGCGCCCTGCAGGACCGCAGCTGGATTCGAAGGATAACCATGCGCGATCATGAGCCATTGATAGAACCCTTTGAGCGAAGAAAGATGCCTGTTGGCTGTTCTGCGCGAACGCCCTTCTCGATCGAGCGTGCCCAAATAGCGCCTGATCTGCTTATGAGAAGGAGCATCAAAAGGCGTATTCGTCTCGGAGCACCAATGCGCAAAGCTCATCAGATCGTTTCCGTAGGCTTTCATGGTGTGCGCGGAATGATTGAGCGTTCTCAAGTAGTCGAGGTATTCGTCGATCAGGGCGCGCGGCGCTGAGCAGGCGCATTCTAGCTGCTTGCCGCATTCGGTCTGCTCTTCATGTTCTGACATGATCTAGTTTGTTCCCTCAAGCAGCGGAACAAGCGCGGAAACGTATGATTTCATGGCTTCGCTCCCCCGCTGCGCATACGCTTCGTAGCGCTGCTGCTTATTGCGAATACGTTCTTCGAACGGCGGCAGAATGCCGAAGTTCACATGCATCGGCTGGTAGTCCTTCGTCTCCGGATCGGTCGCGTAATCTATGAGCGCCCCAAAGGCACTTTCGCGCGGAAGCGGATCGAGCTCGATACCGCGTGCAGCCCCGCGCACGTTCAAGCTGGCAAGCAATCCTGAAGCGATGGCCTCAACATATCCTTCGGTCCCGCTCAGCTGCCCTGCAACATATAAGCGGATGGGCAGAGCACGTGAAGCAGCACTCTGCAGTTCAAGATGGCAGTTGAGCAGCTCAGGTGCATTGATGAAGGTGTTGCGATGCATCACGCCATAGCGAGCGAACTGAGCATGCTCAAGACCAGGGATCATGCGAAACACGCGCTCTTGTTCAGGGAACGCAAGATTCGTCTGGAAGCCAACGAGGTTATAGCACTGCTTATCTCTACCCTCTGCACGCAATTGCACCACCGCCCAGGGGCGTTTCTGTGTGCGCGGATCCACGAGTCCGACTGGCTTCAGCGGTCCAAACCGTGGTGCATCGAATCCCTTACGTGCGATCTCTTCGATCGGCTGACAAGCCTGGAACAGATCGCTCGACTCGAATTCCTTCTTGATAACACAGCGCGCATCGATGAGCTCCTGTGCGAAGGCTTCATATTCTTCTTTGTTGAAAGGCGCATTGAGATAGTCCCCTGCGCCTTCTTCGTAGCGGCTCTGACCGAACACGACATCGTGGTCGAGCGAATCCGCATAGACGATCGGCGCCGCAGCGTCATAGAAGGAAAGATGGTCTTCCCCGGTGAGCGCACGCAGCGATTCTGCGAGCGCAGGCGAAGTAAGAGGGCCCGTAGCGATGATGCAGAACGGTGCCGAGTCCTCAAGAACATATGGCCCCTCATGGTGCGCATCTTCGATGATGAGCGCGCCCGAAGGATCGATGCCCACCACCTCGGCTTCGATACGCGTGACTCCCGCTTGCACGAGCGCATCGGTGACCAACGAAGCGAACTGCTCGCGATCGACCGCAAGCGCGCCCCCAGCAGGAACGCTGCTCTCATGCGCGAACGCAAGCAAATGCGAGCCGAGCAGCTCGAGTTCTGCTTTGAGCATGCCGGCCGCGCTCGCCTCTTTGGCGGATTTGAGCGAATTAGAACAGACGAGTTCCGCGCACTTATCGCCATGATGCGCGCCCGTGGTGCGGAACGGGCGCATCTCGATCAAGCGCACAGCAAAACCATCTGCAGCCAGTTGCAAGGCAGCTTCGCTTCCTGCAAGACCGCCTCCGATGATGTCAACACGTTTTTCCATGCCATCAGGGTACTACACAACACAGGCGCCATGTGCCAGGGGTCGTGTAATTTGACACATTCGATATTCTAGGGGTCGTGCAATTTGACACATTCGATCCAAGTTCACGCTATGTGGAAAGCATAGGCTGCACAGCTTCAAGGGCTTTATCGATAAGTGTAGCGCGGTCCTCATTGATGGAAGTCCTTGATCAGCTGTATTTGTGGGGAGATGCGAACCGCTAGCGACAGAGAGCTTTACTGCCTAGCCAGTGTAAGCGTCCTTGGTTGAGTTACTGAAATCTTGGCTGGCTAGCCACGCGGCCTCTTCTACGGTTTCTGGAATATCGATGCGCTCGATCTTGAATATAACTGGTCGCGTACCATCGTTGCAGCAGGCTATCATCAGCCTCTCATCGCGTGTCCACGCATGCATGATGGAGCCTCCCTGAAGAGCCGTATAGATGTAGCGACTTATAGCATCCCACGCTTCCCCACAAGGCCAATCTCCACCATCTGACACCCTCGTTCCGCGACCAAGGTGATAAAAATCGTCTCGATCAGGTTCGCGCTTGAAGAGGAATTCATCGCCTTGCTTGAAACAAAGGCATGGGCCGCTCTTCGCATTCGCAAGGTATTCTGATTGGAGATCTTCATAACATTCGGTGGCAAGGACCGTAATCTTGCATTCATGCTTCATGGCTACCTCCTTAATGCGTCAAGGGTCGTGTAATTTGACACGCTCGATCCAAGTTCGCGCTATGTGGACTGCACAGACCGAGGTCGAAGAACGCGAGCGATCACTCGAATCTTCCCACTACTGATCCTTGCTGCAAAATATGACCCTGTGCTGCAGCAAGAACTTTTTTCTTACGTGATGATGGAGACGCATCGATAGCATCATCAAGGGCATAAACGGTGAAGCGATAATCGTGCGTTTTCCCCTTTGGCGGCTTTGGTCCTACATAGCGATGATTGCCGTAGGCGACGCCTTGACATGCGCCATTCGGCGATGCAATAACCTTTCCAGCAGGAATTCCAGAAGGTATCACAGGTTCAGCTGGAATGTTCCAGATAACCCAGTGCGTGAAGTCTTTGATCGAGTGGCTCAGATCCTCAAGTGTAATAAGGATGGTTTTTGCATTTTCGGCCAGATTGTCGATCTTGAATTCTGGAGAGATATTTTCACCTCGACCTGTATATTCGATAAGGAATTTCCCATCATCTATTGCGGAGCATGTGAATTGGAGCATGTCGTTTTTTTCCATAGCAAACCTCAAGAGCGCGCGAGGACAATTACCTCATTATCGCATACAACAAAGACAGCTAATGGCTGCGCCGACCGCTACCCAGCGCGCCGATCATCACGAAGCTCTCATATCTAAGTGTCATAACGTTTCGCGTAAGCAATTTTAAGATTGTTCTTATAAAGGTTTCGCTCGCCACGGAAGAACTCGATCTCTGAAGAGCTGAGCGTTCCTGATCGATATTTCAAATCAAGAAGCTCTAAGGTACATGCCATATCGGCCGCTTGGAAGAGCCGATAATCAGAAGGTATCACACGGCGAATCTCGGCATGAAGAAACACATTAAAGACTACATTGATAATGCTCATAATCTCTTTCTGACCTCCGTCATAATAGACGATGATCTCATCAAAATGCTGGAAGAACGAAAGGTTTTGCTTCACGAAGTCACCAATCTCACGAGACATGCGGCTCACAAGCGCATCATAATCCGGAAACTCGCGCTTCTTGAACACGAACGCTTTGTAACGAATGTCGCAAAGCCGCATAAAAGCAAGTAGATATCTGAAGAGCTTGCGCCGAAACTGGATGTCCATATGCCTGTAGTCTTTCTCGCGCCGAATAAGCGGAGCTGAATGAACCGCATGGCTTTCGTTGAACCCCATCTCGATCACATGCTTTCGCAAGTGATCAACCTGTTCACCAATCGATTTGCTTTGATCATGCATGAGCAATGTGATGATGTAGTAGGGAGAATGTGGTGAATACGGGCCGAAATCGCCCGATTCGTCTATGAACACGCTTAACGTTGGCACGTTGTCCCTAAGCGTAAAAATGGCGGGGAAAAAGTCCCCGCCCAAGGTAGGACCAGGGCCTTGCGGCCAGCCCCAAATATAGCGTTATTATAATTCATCACAATTCTCCAGTCCAGGTAAGTAACCCCAATCCCGCAATGATGATGAGTAAAAGTTGATCTCATCATGCATACATCCTGCTCGTTCTACACAACACAAGCGCCATAACTTCCGTTCGGAAATCTTTCTATGAAACCCTCATGTTCAAGCTTCGCCAGCTCGACCATAAGCCAAGCAAGGCGCTTCTCGCGCAAAGGCGCGCCGATATCATCTTTCTCCATGAGCGCATCGATCGAGAGCTGCTCGGCCTGAAGCGCCGCAAAGAGCAGCGATGTTTCAGACACCTCCTTCTTGCGCATGTCCTGGACCTTCAAGCATCCATACAGGTTGAAGATGACATCCTCGAACGTCTCTTCATCGACAATGGGAGTTGCGCCCTGATACAGAAGTCGGTTTGCACCACGCGAGGTGGGCGAAGTGATCGCGCCTGGCACGACGAGCACTTCGCGATTCGAAGAGAGCGCATCATCGGCAGTCGAGAACGTTCCTGAAGGAAGCCCCGCTTCCACGATGAGCGTTGCACGCGAAAGACCCGCAATGATGCGATTGCGTGCGCGGAAGGTGTAGGGCATAGGCGGAAACTGCCATTGGTGTTCGGAGATGACGGCACCGCCTTTATCAACGACCTCCTGGAACAGATCGCGATTTGACTCAGGATAGATGCAATCGCACCCTCCGCCAAGCACGACCACCGTTGGACTCCCTCCTTCAAGGCATCCCCTATGAGCTGCGCTATCGCAGCCGAGCGCTCCACCCGAGATGATCGTGACCCCATGTTCCGAAGCGATCTTCGCGAACTTGAACGCCACATCTCGCCCATAGGGCGTTGCTTTACGTGCACCGATCACAGAAAGGCCGCACGTGAGCACTTGCGGGTTACCGATGCCATAGAGCTTCTTTGGCGGATCGGGAATATTCATCAATTGTTCAGGGTAATCCTCTCCTCCATAAGGAAGAATGAAACGTACTCCTTCAAGAGGTTTCGTCGGTCGCAACTCACTCATGAATCATCCTCTCTCGATCATTGTTTCGCTTCTATGATCTGAAAACGCAAGGCATAGGCCTCGGCCAAGTGTTCTTCTTCAACTGAATCCGAAAGGGAGAGATCGGCGATCGTACGCGCGAGCGAAAGTATCTTCATGATCGAACGTGTATTGAGTCCGCTCGTATTTATCGCAAGCTCAAGGAACTCATTCGCACGTCTGCTGAGCGCACAGGAATGGAACAGTGCCAAAAGCTTATTGCGTTTGCCGAGCCGGAGCGGCGAATCCGCGAGCTTCAGACATTCATCCGCCCCTTGGTTCTTCGTACGATGGAGCATGCGCTCGTGAGCGAACGCACGTGCACGGACGATCTCATCTCTCATTTGCGCAGAACTTTTACCAGGACGCGCCTTGTCCAGATGCGAAAGATCGACACGAGCAACATCGATCCTGATATCGATGCGATCCATCACTGGACCGCCAATCTTGCTCTGATAGCGCTGGATCTGATACGGGCTGCATTTGCATTCGTGTTCTTCATCGCCGTAGTAACCGCAGGGGCAAAGATTCGTCGCCGCCACGAACATGAAGCGCGCGGGAAATACGTACGAACCTTCCGCTCGCGTGATGTGCACGATTCCCTCTTCAAGGGGCTGCCGAAGCTGCTGCAGCACATCGTTATGCATCTCTGCAAGCTCATCAACGAAGAGCACGCCATTGTGCGCAAGCGATACTTCACCAGGACGCACGGGGTTTCCTCCCCCAAGCAGGCCAGCTGCTGTCACACTATGATGGGGCATGCGAAAGGGCCGCAAGCCGCCATAGATACCCCGCAGATCGGCATCGAGCGCGGAGTGGATCATGGCGGTTTGGATCTTCTCTTCTTCAGAGAGCGGAGGCAGGATGCTCGGCACGCACTGGGCGAGCAAGGTCTTGCCCGCACCAGGAGAACCCATCATGATGATGCCGTGATTCCCGCAAACTGCCACCTGCAATGCGCGCTTGGCCGCATCATGGCCGACTACGTCTGCGAAATCGAACGCATAGTCGCGCTGCTCAGGCTCGCTGAAACAGAGTGCTGGCAGTTCTTCGCGCGTGATCTGACGCAGATATTCGAGCGCGAAGCATTCCACCCCTGAAACGGGAAGGGCGCCATGGTCGGTCGCTCCCGTTATGAGCGTTGTGCCCAATTCGCGCGCGCATTGCTGATACGAGATGAGCCCTGCCGTGGAACGAACCCTTCCTTCAAGCGAGAGTTCACCCACCACAAGCGCATTTTCCAGATGGACAACAGGGATCTGCCCGGTTGCCGCAAGAAGCGCGAGTGCAATAGGCAGATCGAACCCTGATCCTGTCTTACGCAACGAGCTCGGCGCAAGATTCACGACGATCTTATCGCTTGGCACATGAAAGCCTGCCGATTTGATAGCTGCCCGCACACGCTCTCGTGATTCCTGGATGGCGGTATCGGGCATACCTACGATCGAGAACGAAGGGATGCCGCTCGAGATGAGCACTTCGACTTCGACCGGCAGCGCCTCGACACCGCGCAACACCGCACTCTTCACCTTGTAGGACTGCTGAGACATCGCTGCCTCACATCGACCCAAAGGCGTTCAGGTGATGGCGCAGGAAAGCGCGATCCTCCCCGAGCACAAGGATCGCGATGATATCGAAACGCACACGCACATCGGCATAATCGTGATCTTTGAGATAGCAAGCTGCGATGCGTTCATAACGCGAGCGCTTCCGCGTGTCCACCGCCTCAGAAGGAAAGCCTTTCTGAGCGTCCTTACGAGTTTTCACCTCGATGAAGCAGAGCGTATCGTCTTGGAGTGCGACGATATCCGCCTCGCCAGCGATGCATTTCCAGTTGCGATCGAGGATCTCGTATTCGCGGCGCTCAAGGAAGCATGCGGCAGCCTCTTCTCCCCTCTTGCCGAGTTCATGTGGGGAATACGAAGCTACGTCCTTGGCTCCTTTGGCGTCTTTGGTCTCTTTGACGCCTTTACCCTCTTTGGTGCCTTTGGCCTCTTCTATGGCGTTGGCTCTTTTGGCACCAGCGCTCTCTTTGCAAGGCGCTTCCTCTTCTTTTGGTTTCGTGCATAAAGCTTGTGATTCTTCCATTCCTACCTCCTTGACTTAAGGATAGGAAGGGAATCTCAACGAAATTTGAAAGAAATCTGATGTCTTCGCGCGCACAGATTTACGTTTTGCTCACGTTTTTCTCAAACACCGAGAAATCTCCCCGTTCTGCAAAGCCCCTTTATGAATTCGGCGCGCGGCTGGTCACTCTAAAGCGAACGATCCTCTGTGAAGTTCTTACAATACGAAGCACGATGAATAGGGGTAAACCCCTTCTCAGCGATAGCACGACGATGCGCCGCGCTGCCATACCCCTTCGATGAAGCGAGGTCATATCCTGGATAGACCTGATCGTATTCGACCATGAGCGCATCGCGTTCAACCTTAGCGATGACCGAAGCAGCCGCAATGGAGGCGCACCGTGCATCCCCCTTCACCACATTGATCTCGCGCGCGTCGAAGCCAAGCGGATTGCCGTCAAGCAGGATGACCTCGGGCACAATACCTTGGGCTTCGATGTTAGCAACTGCTGTTTTGAAGGCACGCTTGAGGCAAGCCACGATGCCGAACGCATCGATATCCTCAGGAGGGATATGAACGACCGAACAAGCACGAGCTGAACGCTTCACCTCATCAGCGATAGCAGGGCGCTTCGCTTCCGCGATCTGCTTGGAGTCGTTGAGTCCCTCGATGAACGCAGCCGCTGGATCGAGTACCACAGCGCCCACGCTCACAGGGCCAGCAAGAGGGCCGCGACCAACCTCATCAAGCCCAACCACGACCTTGCCACCTGCAAGCTCTTGCTCGAACGTATAGAGGCGCATCAGACGCGCGTGCTCCTGCTCTTCGCGCTCGATGCGCCTGCGCGCAGCAGCGAGCGCCTGCTGCACTCCTTTGCGCCCATCGGAAGCGAGTGCGCACTCGAGCGCAGGGAAGCTTTCAGGCGTTGCCTCTTTCAGCAACGCTCGTATCTCCGCTATCGATCTCACGCTCTCTCCTTTTCTCAACTCGCTAGACAATACGTGCTCAGGTGACAAACTACCCGGTCGTTCGACACCTTTTTGGGTTGGTGCTGTCAGATGACAAACTACCCGGGCATTTGTCACCTTGTCTCAAACTCTTCGGCATCCCATGCTCTTTACCAAGATGACAAAAGACCGGGTAGTTTGTCATCTGCACAGGCCTTCTTGACAAAGCTCGCATTGGCTGCACTCGATCAGCGGAGAGGGTGAGGCAACGAGGTGACTCTTCGCCGACTAAATTCATTAGT